>Ga0194129_10005005_pt1 | contig 17209 bp, 19 predicted proteins | sample TA2KigCa35mmetaG_FD_150862 | JGI IMG/M metagenome (GOLD analysis project Ga0194129, IMG submission 150862) | Freshwater microbial communities from Lake Tanganyika, Tanzania - TA2015038 Kigoma Deep Cast 35m | ecosystem: Environmental > Aquatic > Freshwater > Lake | place: Tanzania: Lake...
TGCCAGATAGGCGCAAGGAAACAGCAGCAGACCTGACCACCCCACAAAAACGAAGCGGTCGCGCTTGAGCCAGTCGTCCAGGATGTCGAACCATCCCCGGGCCGCTGGCGCGCGTCCTACAGCGATCGTCATGGGAAAAAGTGAGCTTGGAGCGGGTTTGGGAACCCACTCGTGTGGTGGTTACCGGGAGATGGTAACAACGATGCCCCGCGGTCCGGGGGAAGATGACATGCCCTGACACTCCTTGGCGCTCTCTCCTATTGTCAGAACCTCCTTGCCGCAGGCAAAACAGGCGGGCTCGGAGCCCCCAGATTGGCCGTCCTTCATCCAATGCCCATCCCCTCTCAGACAACCGCCGATCCAGTGGACCTCATTTTGGAACAACGCGTCACCGGTTCCAGGCGGCTCTCCAACCTGCTTGCCGCGCTTGCTGTCAGCATCGGAGGGACAGGTTTTTTTCTGGCAAGCCTCTCCAGCAAGCTTGGACACGACCTATTGCCGATTTTGCATGGCTCCCAGCTGGTATGGATTCCGCAAGGGATTGTGATGGGTCTTTATGGCCTGGCGGCTCTCCTGTTGGCCACATATTTGTGGGTTGTCATTGCCGTAGACCTGGGTTCTGGCACAAATTGTTTCAACAAGTCGAAGGGCATAGCCATTATTTCAAGAAATGGCCTTCGTCGTCCTATTGAGGTAGAAGTTCCATTGCGTGATATCCAGGCTGTAAAACTTGAAATTCGAGATGGGATAAGCCCTCTGAGACGTTTATCTTTACGTATTCAGGGGAGAAGTAACCTTCCCTTAACACGTGTGGGTGAGCCTCAACCCCTGTCTGAACTAGAACTTTCTGGAGCCAAACTTGCTCGTTTTCTGGGAGTTCCTCTCGAGGGTCTGTGAGGATGGGTGCTTTCAAAAGTCACTACTTTCACATTCTTCGCATGCGGTCATTATTAGGCATCTCAACAGTGTTTCTTTTCCTATTCGGGTGCAAGCAAGAGCTTCCAACGAAGGAAATTGGCTGCAAAACTTCACAAATCCCCTGTCTGGAGGGCTTGGCCGTCGTTGATCTCCAGACCGAGCGCGGCTCTGTGGTTGTGCAGCTGGACGGTCGTCGGGCACCACTGACGGCTGGAAACTTTATGGACCTTGCGAAACGCGGTGTTTACAACGGGACACTTTTCCATCGTGTCGTGCGCTCACCGATGCCATTTGTGGTTCAAGGTGGGGATCCTGGAACTGCGGATCCCAAGGTTCCCCAGTCAGCTTATGGGACAGGGAACTTTATTGATCCAATTACTAGTGAAGCAAGATTTATACCCTTGGAATTTCAACTTGCAACCAGTGGAAAACTTGTTTATGGACAAGAATTAACTACTACTTCTCTGCTAAAAAAGCCTTCTCTCATCCACGACCGTGGATCGATTGCGATGGCACGATCGGATGATCCCAACTCAGCCAGCTCACAATTTTATATTGCTCTAAAGCCTCTACCTGAATTGGATGGCCGCTACTCTGTTTTTGGAAAAGTGATTCAGGGGATGGAGGTGGTTGATCGTCTACAACAAAATGACAAGCTAATCAAAGCTCGAGTTGTTTCCACAAATCGCTAGTCAGCATTCGCGATCAAGATTTGCTCTTTTCAGGAACAATGGCTCAAGCTGGTACCCGGCTTTCCGATCGGGTTAATTTGAGTAATTCGGTATTTATTCCGGATGCCCTCTCAAGAGCCACTTTTCCTGTTCGAGCTATTTCAAGAATTCCATAATGTGTCAATAATCTCTCCAAAGCAACCAGCTTTCCAGGATCGCCGACCACTTCCAAGGTCATAGCGTCATCAGCCACATCAACCACTTTGGCGCGAAAGACCTGAACCAAATCGATGATTGCTGCCCGGTTTTCAGCTGTTGCTGCCACTTTGAGAAGCATAAGCTCCCGCTCGACCGCTGGGATTGTGCTGAGATCAATGACTCCCAGAACATTGACTAGCTTGTTGAGTTGCTTACTCATTTGTTGCAGGGTGTGATCATCACCCTCAACAACCATGGTAAGACGGGAGATACCCTTCTGCTCAGCTGGGCCAACTGCCAAGCTTTCGATATTAAAACCGCGACGGGCGAACAGCCCTGCGATCCGGCTGAGAGCGCCTGATTCATCTTCCACCAGCACGGAGAGGGTGTGCTTCATTGGATGGTCGGGGTGCCACGCACTGCTTTACGGTAAGCGGCCATGTGCTCTCTTGGCCCATTCTCTTGAGTCTAAAACCTGGGGTCCCAGGTCGTCCAGCCATGCGAGCAACGCTGTGTTAAAGAGCTGCCCTTTCTCATCATGAGGGCAGTGGCCCGCTCCAGGAATGACATGAACGGTCAATCGCTCTTGGAAACGCTGGCATTGTCGTGCCACCTCCAAGGGCACCAAGGTGTCCTCTTCGCCCCAGATCAAGAGCATTGGCTTCCGCAACCGCTTGAGAAGGCTCGGTGCCGTGGCTCGGAGGGGTCGCAGGGCCATGGCAATGCTCATGGATCGAAGGGCTCTGACTGCACCAGGTCTCCGCGCCGGCCAAGCAATGAGTCGATGGAGCTCCCTGTCTCCGATCACATTCGTGCGATAGGCGGTCTGAATGGCCAGATCCAGGAGAGGCGAGTGGGCCACGAGCGGCACAAACACCTCCAGGGGCAGAAGACGACACAGCAACACGACAACCCATCGCTTCAGCCTGCGTCTCCAGGGGCGGCGTCGTCTCCTTGTCCCCTGGAGGTCAGTGGGATTCAGCATCAGCAACATGGGGTCTGGCAGGGGAGCCGCAATCAGAGCCAACACCCACTGGGGGAAAAAAACGCTGCAACTTAGGGCAACAAGACCACCAAGGGAGTGCCCGACCAAAACGGCGGGTTCTCCCACCACCTCGTTCAGGAAGCCGTGGACCTGTCGTGCCCAGATGCGGTTGTCCAATCGCCCAGCGGGTTGGCTGGAAGCTCCGAACCCCAGGAGATCCAACCCATAAACGCTCCATCCCGCATCAGCCAGGGCAGAGGCGTTGCGGCGCCAGTGTCCACAACCTGTGGCAAAGCCATGCAGGAGAACCAAGGGAGGATGAGATTTTTTCCCGAGATGACGCCAGTGGCAACGGTGGCCGTTCCACTGCCACTCTTGATGTTCACCCCACTCGGCGGTGTCCTGTGTGCTGTCCTTCATCGTGTGACCTGCTGATGAACCCTGATGGCAATCCGGTTTTGGAGGGCGCCGCCTCCTTTCATCCAGGTCAGGGCTTCTTCAATCCTGGAGCTCGACCCTCGCGTGACCTGGGTGTGCTCCTTGCACGCCGTCTGGCTGCGGAACGCCCCCCGCGAATTCTGGATTTGATGGCGGGTTGCGGTGTGCGCAGCCTGCGTTACGCGCTGGAAGGCAACGTGCGCTGTCTGTGGGCGAATGATGCCGATCCCCAGAGAGAGAGGGACCTCCAGCGCAACCTGGCCAGCCTTCAAGACCATTGTTTGGTCAGACGAACGTCTTGGTCGGCCCATCGGTTGTTGGCGGATTGTCTTCTCCGCAACGAACGGTTTGATCTGGTGGATCTGGATGCCTTCGGCTCTCCCCATTCCCTGATTCCTTTGGCGTTGGAGGCCGTTGCGTTGAATGGTCTTCTTTATCTTGCCAGCACAGATGGCCGGGGACCGACGGGCCATGACCGAACAGCTGCCCTGCGCCGCTTCGGGGCCTCCGCACGAACCCATCCGGCAAGCTGGGAACAGGGGTTGCGGCTTCAAATCGGCCTCATGGCCCGCATCGCCTGGTCTCAAGGGCGCGGACTGGAACCTGTGATCTCCTTCAGTGACGGACGTGCTTTTCGCACGGCGGTGCGTCTCCGTCGCCATCCCCGATCGGATGAGGAAACCTTCTTGGGTCTGGTCGCCGTCTGCCACGGCTGCGGGGATCAACAAGTGCAGTCGATGCGTCATCTGAGACGTTGGCTGCCTTGCACTTGCGCCTCGAATGGGGAGTCCGCCCTGGCGGTGAGTGGTCCCCTATGGATCGGCCCTCTGCAGCACCAACCCACCTTGGACGCCATGGCAGCCGAGTCTGCTTCGCTTCCGAGAAGTGTGTGCCGAGCCAGTGGGGCGCTCCTGGAGCGTTTGCGGAGGGACCGGGGCTGGCCTGCCCGCAGCTGGCCTCACGCCCTTGTGGCACGTCGGATTGGGACGGCGCCTCCCACTCTGCAGAGGCTTGTGGAACGTCTCAGGCAGGAGGGGTTCCTGGCGGTGGCCAATGGGGTGATGCCTGGCCAGATCAGAAGCGACGCACCATGGCCCGTCATCCTTGCCTTAGCCGCGGAAGCGGTGGGTGGATCTGTTAAATAAGAAGCGCCTTCCCACATTCCGCTCCATGGCCTCGGAGATTTTTGGCACTGCTGCTCTCTTCTGGGTGTTGATTCCTGTCGGCCTCCTGGGCGGGAGCTTGCTCCTGAAGGTGCTAGGATTGAGATATCCTCTCGGGTGGGGCGCGTCCCATCCCCGCGCCTTCCTAAGCTCAGCCGGCCTTGGTAAAGCGTTCATGCGGGTTCTGGTGGTGGGCGGAACGGGCACCCTGGGGCGGCAAATCGCCCGCAGAGCCTTGAACGAGGGTCACGCTGTGCGCTGCGTGGTTCGTTTTCCCAGGAAGGCCGCCTTCCTCCAGGAGTGGGGGTGCGAGCTCACCCGAGGGGATCTTCTCGAGCCAGAAAGCCTGGACTACGCCTTGGAGGGACAAGAGGCCATCATTGATGCGGCCACCTCCAGAGCCACGGATCCTGGCTCGTGTTACCCCGTGGACTGGACGGGCCAACAGAATCTCTTCCATGCGGCCCAAAAGGCCGGCACAAAACGGCTTATCTTCTTTTCACTTCTGAATGCACATCAGCATCTGGATGTTCCTTTGATGGAGATCAAGGCTCGATCTGAGGACTGGTTGATGGCTTCCGATCTTGACTTCACAATTCTTCGTTGTGCCGCGTTCATGCAGGGACTGATCAGTCAGTTTGCCATCCCTGTCCTGGAAAGCCAAACCGTCTGGGTGAGCGGAGTTCCCACTCCGATCGCCTATATGAACACTCAGGATCTAGCCAGGTTTGCCGTTGCGGCATTGGGAAGAGAGCAGACGATTCGCAAAGCTTTTGCAGTCGTTGGTCCCCGTGCTTGGACGACCGGGGAAATTACGCAGCTTTGCGAAAGATTTTCTGGCAAGGAGGCAAAGGTTGTTCGCGTACCGCCTCTGTTCTTGCGATTGATGCGTTCGGTGGCAGACTTTTTTGCTGCCAGCGTCAATGTCGCGGAACGGCTCACTTTCGAGCGGGTGACTGGCGGAGGACAACCGCTGGACGCGCCGATGAATGAGAGCTACGAAGCCTTCGGCCTTGATCCCAGCGAAACCACCTCCCTTGAGCAATACCTCCAGGAGTATTACCAGACCATTCTCAAGAGACTCAAGGACATGGAAGCCGATCTCGACAAAGACGCCAAGAAGAAACTGCCGTTCTGACCCCACTTGCCTGGTTCGCATGTACTATTGGATGTCTCTTGGGGGTTGCCATGTCCATTGCGCAAATCAAAAACCTCCAGCGGCGTCTGACGTTGCTGGAACAGGAGGCCATGACGGAAGTGAGCCGTGCCTGCGGTCATGAACTCTGGCAAACCCTCGGATTTGATGCCCTTGATGCGATTGAGGATGGGGAACGACGCGCTCGTGCCAATTACTACTTCGGCCAGCTGCAGACGGCCCGTCAATTGATGGAGGTACTGGGCTGACGCAACAGTCGGCGCAAACGTCGTTCCTCTTGGGGCTGCACAGGTCGCCATTGTCCCGGTGCCAAACCCTCCAGGGTCAAGGAAGGACCATTGTCACAAAGTTCAATGGCCACGCGGATCAAGCGAAGGGTGGGCAAGCCGACAGCGGCCGTCATGCGCCGCACCTGCCGATTTCGCCCTTCCCGCAAGCTGAGCTCCAGCCAACCGGTGGGAATCGCCGCGCGATAACGGATCGGCGGAACCCGGGGCCCCCAAGGAACCTCCACCAGCTCACGAACCCTGGCAGCAAGAGTTTGACGTTTCTGGATGCACAGGCCCTCCCGGAGCAGAGCAAGCTGTGCGTCCTGAATCTCACCCTCCACCTGAACGTGGTACGTGCGCCAGTGGCCCCAGCGTGGCTGACTCAAGCGAGCTTGCAGAGGGCCGTTGGAGGTCAGGACCAGGAGTCCCTCACTGTCTGCGTCCAATCGGCCTGTGGGGTAGACCCCGGGAACAGGAAGGATCTCGGCAAGCGTGCTCCAGCGGCTGTTGGGCTCTGGGGTGAACTGGCTGAGGACCCCATAGGGCTTGTGCAGAAGGATGGTCGTCAGGGCGGTTCGGGTTGGCGAGGGCACTAGCCTCTAGAATAAGAAGCGACCAATGTCCGGTTTCATTTCCGTATGATCGAAACGTCGGGTGTGATTGAAAAAGAGCAGGGAAATGGGTTTTACCTTGTCACCCTTGAGCAGCCGGCTGGACATCAGTGTCTGTGTCGCGCGGCTGGGAAGCTGACCAAGTTTCGCATCAAATTGTTGGCGGGCGACAAAGTCTTGGTGGAAATCAGCCCCTATGACCTCACCCGCGGTCGCATCACCTACAGGGAACGCAACGCTGGAGCAGCCAATCCGCGCCCTGCAGGCAATCGTCCGGGAGGCCCCAGGAGGCGTTGACCTCTCAGGGCCAGTTTTGAGCATGATTTAGAGCAAGCTTTCGACCGCCTGACGGAATTCAGTCCTTTGCTTAACACCGCGCCATGTATTTTTTAGCTCTTTATTGAAGAAGAGTTGCACAGTTGGGGTGCCTGTGATACCTGCTTGGGCAGCAATCTCTTGATCCACATCGATATCAATCTCTACGCCTTGAGCTTTTCCATCCAATTCATTCAGCACTCGTTTGAGTTGTGGTTTTAGGACGTGGCACGGGCCGCACGTTGGGGATGTATAGATCACAAGCAATGGCTTGTTAGACTCGTGATAGAGACGTCTCAAGGCATAGGCCCCCTTCTGCCATGACAAATCTTGGGAATAGTTGTCTGCATCACTGGTTGCTGTTCGCATCGGCGTACCTGAAGGTTCGGGATCGATCGAATCCCTGGCAACCGTTACCGCCAAATCATGGTGGCTTAGCCACCGTTCAGCTGCCAACGCTGCCTGACAGCCACTTCCTGCGGCTGTAATGCCTTGACGCCATTCCGCATCGGCTACGTCCCCTGCGGCGAAAACTCCTTCCAGGGATGTCTCGGGTCTTCCGGGTCGTGTGAGGATGTAACCCTTGGAATCAAGTTGCAGTTGATCTTGGAATAAATCAGTGTTGGGCGTGTGGCCAATCGCATAGAAGAGTCCTTTCACAGCAAGCTGGTTCAGACCACCGCTGCTGCGATCACGCAACGTAAGGGCTTCCAACCAATCAGTTCCTTGCACATCCAACACCTCTGCATTCCAGTGAACAGTAATAGCGGAATTAGCAAGAACACGATCTGCCATTGCAGCACTGGCACGCAATTTCTCACTGCGAACAATCAGATGAACATGGCTGCCATACTTGGTGAGATAGACTGCCTCTTCACAGGCCGAATCGCCTCCGCCTACCACTGCCAAACTCTCTTGCCGAAATTGTGGAGTGGCTCCATCACAAATCGCGCAGGCGCTAATGCCCCGACTCCAGAAGTCATCTTCATGGGGAAGGTGCAATCGATTGGCACTGGCTCCAGTGGCTAAAATCAAGGACTGTGTTCGGATGATTTCGGAATCCGAGGTCGTGATCGTGTAGGGACGGTGACTCAAATCAACGCTGATGGCATCGACCTCTAAAAGCTTCGTGCCCCAACGAACAGCTTGCGCTTTGCAGCGATCCATGAGATCAGGACCGAGGATCCCGTCTGGAAAACCTGGGTAGTTCTCAACGTGCGTGGTGGTCATCAGTTGTCCACCGGGGATTCCGCCTTTTTGAAATCCTGTGATCAACAACGGGGAGAGGTTGGCACGAGCTGCATAAATGGCAGCGGTGTACCCGGCTGGGCCGGAACCGATGATCACAAGGTTTTGCAAAGGATGATGGGCTGGATCCCGCAGTGCGTGGGCTCCAGACTCTTCCGTTGGTGCCATTGGCTAACACGGATCAACTTCGCCTAAGCCTAGGACTTGCCATCATCACCCGGCCGGGCGTGACCAATCGTGAAAACCGGATACCGGATCACGCAAAATTTAAGGTTTGCTTTAGCATTCAAGAAGTCCGTCGGTTTCAGGTCGATGCTCGGGTCTCAGATGAACGGGAACCATGAGAGCGTTTTCCTTCAGCAATTCCGGGTGCGTTTCCAAAGTTACAAACCATTCGCGAAATTCTTCCGTCAACGCGTAACTATCCTCGAAACGCTCCATTCCGTCTAAGGCGGCCCTCCTTGCCAGGGCCCAACAGACGGCGACAGTCACCCTGCGATGCACCGAGGCGTCCATTTTTAGCGTCCGGCTGTAGGGATTTTGCCAGAGAGTCAGGGGATTCTCGGTGTTTTTTGACACAATGAAAAGATGGCGTTGAGCCAATGGCTCACTACCTGTTCAAGATCAACGCTGTGCCGCAACCGCACAGGGCACAGAGGAAGGGGGACAGGCCTGGACTTCAAGACTGCCGCCCCCCCCCGGAGCCCCTGCCGCCGCCTTCAGCTGTTGGCCTCGGCGTGATTCAACAACAGCTCCTCAACCTCCCTGATGCCCGCTGACGCCTGGGCTCGCGCTCGATGGAAATCGCCATCTGCCTCGTCCAAAAGAGCTTCGCCAATTCGATCCAGCAAACCCTCCTTTTGTTCGGAGAGCATAACAAGGATCTCACGTTCAATTAAATGACGAATAGCTACACTGCGCAAACGATTCTGACTTGCTTCAGCAAAGGTACCTTGGACGACCTCTTCAACAAACAGCCGTTGCACTTCTCTGCTGCGAAGGAAACTTTCCAAAGCATTGATCGTTCCGTCTACGAGAGTTCGCTCCACCTCGGCCGGTTCATTGGTCAGTTTGAATTCCCACTCCAGATGTCGTCGTTGCCATCCTTGCTGATGAAGGCTTGGCATGACCATTTGCGAGAAGCTGTCCACCGCAATTTCATACGTGCGCTCCGCTACTTTTTCGCACCATGACTCTCCATGGTTGGAAAGCTGTTGTTCAACCTGCTCACGGTTGACATGATGCCCCCCATGGTGGCTGTGACAGAAGCCGTCGGGACAGTCAAGGGCGGACAGGGCCATGGGGGCAAGATTCAATCAGCTCCTCATGCTTAATCAAACTGGAGACACACCCCCTCGAAGCTTCAGCAAATTTACAACTTCCATCAGCAACGTTCTGGACTCCGGACATTTCGACCCGGACTATTGCTTTCCTTGCCCTGGCAGCTCTAAGGAGAAGGTGATCGGCTGCTTGCACACGCTGGATGAAAATGCTCATACCCCGGGAGATCGCTCCCGGCGAGAAGCGGGTCGCCGTCACCCCGGAGACGGCCCGACGCCTTCAAGCCAAAGGCATCGACATCCACGTGGAGTCTGGTGCTGGAGAGGCCGCAGGCTTTCCAGATGCCCTCTACAACGCCATTGGCGCAACGGTCCTGCCTCCAGAGCAGCTGGATTGGGAAGGAGCTGATGGTGTGTTATGCGTTCAGGCGCCAGGCAACGACGGACTTGGCCGCTTGCGGGCTGGGGCTCTCGTGGTTGGCCTGCTCGCGCCCCACGGCGCCGAGGACCTGACCCATGTCCTGAACGCTCGCTCCGTCTCCTCCATCGCCCTGGAGCTGTTGCCCCGCATCAGTCGAGCCCAGTCGATGGATGTGCTCTCCTCACAGGCCAACATCGCTGGTTACAAAGCCGTGCTCCTGGCAGCAGCGGAGCTGGATCGATATGTCCCCATGCTCATGACCGCCGCTGGCACGATCCAGCCGGCCAGGGCTCTCGTTCTGGGAGCGGGAGTCGCCGGCTTGCAGGCGCTGGCCACGGCTCGACGCCTTGGGGCCGTGGTCTATGTCTCGGATGTCCGACCCGCCGCCAAGGAACAGGTGGAATCGCTGGGAGGGCGCTTTCTTGAACCTCCGACGGAGCAGGAGCGTCCCTCCGAGCAAGGTGGCTACGCCACTCAGGCTTCCGATGCCTTTCTGGCCGCGCAGAGAGCGCAGCTTGCTGAGCAGCTGGCCCTGGCTGACATGGTGATCTGCACAGCCCAGGTGCCGGGCCGGCGGGCCCCCAGATTGCTGACAGAGGACATGTTGGATCGTCTCCGGCCAGGTTCGGTGGTGGTGGATCTGGCCGTGGCCCAGGGCGGCAACTGCGCGGGCACCGTGCCCGGTCAGACGGTGATCCGATCCGGCGTGCGACTGATCGGCGCCGATGCCCTGCCGAGTTCAGTGCCGAACCATGCCAGCGCGCTCTATGCCCGAAACGTCTCCGCCCTCATGGAACACCTGATCCATGAAAGCGGTGAACTCAACCTTGATCTTGCTGATCCCATCGTGGATTCTTGTCTTCTCACCCATGCTGGTGTCTGCCGCCGCGACGACGTGGTGAAGACGGAAGCACCTCTCATTCCAACAGGTTCACCTTCATGACCTCACTGACGCAATCGCTCTGGGTGCTCCTCCTTGGGAGTCTTTTGGGCTTTGAATTGATTGGCAAGGTTCCCCCAACCCTGCATACGCCATTGATGTCTGGTGCCAACGCCATCAGCGGAATCACCATGTTGGCCTCGCTCACCCTGATTCAACAGGCGGGCGGCAACACTCCTCTGCAGATTATTGGAGCCCTCTCCCTTGGGTTTGCTCTCTTCAACGTGATCGGTGGCTTTCTGGTGACCGATCGCATGCTGGCCATGTTTCGTCGTAAAGGAAACTCCTGATGAATCTCTCGCTTTCCCAGCTTCCCCAGGTCATGGACTTGGTGGCTGTGCTGCTCCTCTCTTTGGGAATCAAGGGTCTGTCCAAAGTGCGATCCGCCAGGGCTGCCAATGGCCTGGCCGCTCTTGCCATGGCGCTGGCGGTGGTGGGCTTGTTGATTCAATCGCATCCCACCACGACCACCTGGCTCTGGATCGCCGTTGGCCTGGCCCTGGGAGGTCTGGCGGGGGTCGTGACGGCCATGAAGGTGCCGATGACCGCGATGCCGGAAACCGTTGCTCTGTTCAATGGCTGCGGCGGATTGGCCTCCCTGATGGTGGCCTTGGGTGTCGCGCTCTTCCAGGGGGCTGAGTCCGGAGGGGTGGAGCGGGTCTCCATCGCCATCTCCTTGTTCGTGGGCGCCATCACCTTCAGTGGTTCCATCGTGGCCATGGCCAAGCTCCAAGGTTGGTTGGAAACACCCGCCTGGACGCAGAGCTCCCTTCGCCACGCTGTGAATCTGGCGCTCGCTTTGCTTTGCCTCGGAGCGGCTCTCCTGTTGTGGAGCGAGCCCGCTGGGCCAGCCCTGTGGCTCGAAGTCGTGGCGGCGAGCCTGTTGGGCATCGGCGTCACCCTGCCGATCGGTGGCGCGGACATGCCTGTGGTGATCTCCCTCCTGAACTCCTATTCAGGGGTTGCGGCCGCCGCCGCTGGCTTCGTGGTCGGCAGTCAACTGCTGATCGTGGCTGGAGCCATGGTCGGCGCCGCCGGCCTGATCCTCACCCAGGTGATGTGCACGGCGATGAACCGCTCCCTCACCTCCGTGTTGTTCGGCGGTGCCTTGGGTGGCGCCACGACCAGCGTCGGTGGCGGCGGCAGTGAAGCCGGGTACACACGCATCACCAGTTGCAGTCCCGAAGAGTGCGCCATGGCCCTGGAGCAGGCCGAACGGGTTGTGTTCGTGCCCGGTTACGGACTGGCGGTCGCTCAAGCCCAGCATTCCCTGCGGGAGCTGGCCAAGCTCCTCGAGGCCCATGGCGTCGAGGTCAGCTATGCCATCCATCCCGTGGCGGGCCGGATGCCTGGACACATGAATGTCCTCCTCGCGGAGGCTGATGTGCCCTACGAGCAACTGATTGAGATGGAAACCATCAACCCGGAGTTTCCCCGTACAGATGTGGTCATTGTTCTCGGTGCCAATGACGTGGTGAATCCTCAAGCCAAAAACGATCCCACCAGTCCGCTCTACGGCATGCCTGTGCTGGAGGTGGACCAGGCGCGACAGATCTTTGTCGTGAAGCGCTCCCTTGGTGCCGGCTACGCGGGGATCGCCAACGCCCTGTTTGAACTGCCGCAGACCGCCATGGTGTTCGGGGATGCCAAGGCTGTGCTCAACGGCCTGCTCTCGGAACTGCGCGGCATGGGCGTGGGCAAGGAGAAAGCCCTCGTCTGAACGCTTCCCCGGCCTGAGAGGCTGGGCACGATGACACTTGGAGCGTGAGCGAACTCCTGAAGACCCTGGACCTGGCGCCCTTCCGTCAGCGCTTCCCCTGGCTGGGACCGGACCTGCAAACCCTCAGGGATACCTTTCGTCCCCTTCCCACATGCCGGGACATCGGTCCTTCCAGGGAATTTCTCCTGCCGGATGGCGATCGGCTTCTCGCTCGACTCGATGGCCCAGCCCGCGGATCTCCCTGGGGGCTGGTGGTGGTGGTTCATGGTCTGGGGGGTGGAAGCGACGATGGGGGGCAGAGGCGTCTGGCTGGTGCCCTCGCTGCGGAGGGCTTCGCGGTGATTCGACTGAACCTCAGGGGGGCAGGCCCCGGACGCCCTCTGGCCCGAGGCAGCTACGCCGCAGCATGCACCGCCGATCTTCTTCCCGTGCTGCGGGACTGCCGGCGACTCGCGGCGGAGTGGGCAAGCCCGGGGCATCCCCTTCCCCTGGGGGGCGCCGGCATCTCCCTGGGGGGCACAGTACTCCTGAATGCCCTTTTGGACAGCGGGGCCGACAGTCCTCCAGCGGTGGATGCCCTGGTGACCATCAGCAGCCCGCTGGAGCTGGCCGGCTGCTCCGCCCAATTTGAGCGTCCTCGCAATCTCCTCTACCAGACCTTGATGGTGAGACGCTTGATTCAACAGACGCTGCTGGACCCTCAACCCCTCTCCGCCAGTGAACGGGAGGGACTGGCAGGAGCAGCGAGGCCTCGCACCATCCGTGAATTTGACGCACTGATCACAGCCCCCCGTTGGGGCTTTGCGGATGTGGACGCCTACTACCAGGCCTGCAGCCCGCTCACCCGCTTGCGACAGCTCCTTCACTCCACCCCCTCAACAGGAGCGCGGCCCTTGCCTCGCCTGTTGCTCCTGCATGCGAAGGATGATCCCTGGGTGCCCGCGGAGGCGATCGAGACCCTGAAGGAGGAGGGTTGGGGAGGGAAGGGCGACATCTCGGAAGCCGACGGCCGTCTTCACGCGGATTTTGTGATCACGGCGCGTGGAGGACACTGTGGTTTCCACGCGCCTGAGGACCGTTCACAGGGTCGGTGGAGTGATCGCCTGGCCGCGCGCTGGTTGCGTCGTCTGCTGGTGGAACGGGCGTGACCCCCGATGCGCCTGGAGGGGGCGATCACACCCTTCTCTGATCACAACTCACTTCTGAGGGATCGTGTTCTCAAGCGGCGGGTGGCTGGCCGGGCAGTTGGTCGAGACGGCCATCGCGCTTGAGCTTGGCTTGCACCTTCAACCATCCCAGACCCACCGGGACGGCCAGCAGCAGCGGGACGGCCGTGAGGCCAGGCCGACTGCTGGCGGCCAGAAGGGAAGCCGCGATCGCCAGACCGCCCAAAAGAACGGCTTGACCAGTGTTCTGCTGGGCGAGGGCCAGGCGCCGGAGAAGGCGATCGGTTTCCCCGGCGCGGATCTGCACCTGCAGATCACCCTGCTCAATGCGCGACAGGCTTTCATCCAGCCGACGAGGAATTCCCAGGGCACGTGAGCCGACATCCGCCGCCTGACGGGTGAGCTCATTGAGAAGCGTGTTGGATCCTTGGCCGCTGCTGGTCATCAAAGGAAGGAGGTAGGGACGAGCGATGGCCATCAGGCTAAAGCCGGGATCCAGACTGCGGCCCACCCCTTCAAAGGTGGACAAGGCACGCATCACGAAGATCAGTTCGGCCGGCAGTCGGAAGGGTTGGCCGTAGACCAGGTCGTAAAGGTCTCCGGACAACTTCGCGATGACATTACCGCTGAACGGTGGGGTCAACGCCTCGTTGAGCATCAACCGCACCAAGCGCCGCACGGGACCTGGATCAATCCCCGTGGCGATGACGCCCGCCTGCTGCAGCTGCTCCACCAGGCCCGTCGCGTCCCGCATGGCCGCAGCCTGCACCATCCCTCCCAAACGGCTGCGGAGTCGTTCGGAGAGTTGACCCATCATGCCGAAGTCGTAGTAGATCAGGGCACCGTCCGGGGCGACCGCAAGGTTTCCCGGGTGGGGATCGGCGTGGAAGAAGCCGAAGCGCACCAATTGCTGCAGGTAGCTGGCCGCTCCCCGTTCAGCGATCACTGCGGGATCGACGCCGGCCTCCAGAAGCGCTTGACGGTCGGTGATCTTGATCCCCGGCACAAAATCGAGACAGAGCACGCGGCGGGAACTCAGTTCCCACACCACGGCCGGAATGCGGATGGAGGGGTCGTCGAGGAACTGCTGTCGAAAGCGCGCCGCGTGTTGGGCTTCCAAACGGAAATCCAGCTCCCGGAGCAGCACCCTTCGACATTCCTTGGCGATGCCGATCCAGTCGCGGCCCTGGCCCCAGCGGGGGTGACGCTGCACGGCGGCGGCGACCTGCTGCAACACCTCCAGATCGAGTCGGAAGAGTTGCTCCAATCCCGGCCGCTGAACCTTGAAAACCACCTGACGGCCGCTGCGCAGGCTGGCGCGATGCACCTGGGCCAGGCTGGCGGATCCCAGGGGGGTCACCTCCAGATCGATGATTTCCAGCCGGCGCTGGCCCAGCTCCCGGGCCAGGATGGATTCGACCACCGCAAAAGGGAACGCGGGCACGCGGTCCTGAAGGCCGGCCAGTTCCTCCACCACCTCGGCGGGCAGCACATCCGGCCGCGCCGAGAGCAACTGTCCCACCTTGATGAAGGCCGAACCCAGTGTCAGGAACTGTCCGGTGAGCCAGCGGGCCAATTGACGCTGGCGTCGGGCCTGCCCCTCCGGGGTCATCCCGCCGGGATAGGACCAGCGACGGCTGTTCCACCAGAGGAGGCTCAAGAGGCGCAGGACCAGCCACCAGATGCGCAGCGGGCGGGTCCAAGCACCCCAGCGGCGCTGTGCCGATGCCAGGAGCGTGGACGCTCCCATCAAACGGACCCCGCCGAACCACTCCCGCGTTCGGGTTGCTCAAGCTTGTGGGCCAGGGTCGCCACCCGGGCGCGCAGAGCGTCAATCTGTTCCTGGGGATCGACCGCGGTTGGCGACTGATCGCGGCCGGGAGACGCTGTGGTGTCGCCGTGGTCGAGTCGCGCGGCTTCTTGCTCCACCTCCTCCCAGAACAGGGACCACTCCCTTTGCAAGCGCTGAGGGGCATCCTGGGCCAACAGAGCGAAGTCCGCGGCCCGGTCGGCCAGCTGGCTGCCCAGACGGGCGCCAAGCCGGTTGATCGTCGCCTGCAGCAAAGATTGCGGCGTGCTCATCAGCGGTTCCTGCACCGTGGACGCACTGTGGCAGATCAGGGTTGGCTTGGGGTCGCTTCCGCCGGCGGCTGGTCCGGAGGCGTGAACTCCCGCTGCGCATTGAAGGGTTCCGGCGGGGGAAGCTCAGGGGTTGGTGGGGTGAGCATCAGCGGGTCGTCGCGGCGGGCAGGCTCGGCGGCGGTCGGTTCCGGTGGGGAATCAAAAGCGTCCAGACGGCGACGTTCGCTCTCCACTCGCTCTTTCTCTGCTCGCTGCGCGTCCTCCAGCCGCGCGGCTTCCTCCCGTTTGGCCGCCTCCTGTTTCTCCCGGGCCTCCCGTTGGTCGCGCGCAAGCCTCTCCAGGTCGGCGGGAAGGGTCTTGCCCTTGTCTCCATGGCGCCGCCGCAACTCCTCCAGGGAGACCCCCCCGGATGGAGCCTTCATCCGGAACGCGGGAGGGCGGGAGCTGTCCTCCTGCCAGCGCAGGTCCACCAGACGCTGGGTGAACCCGTAGCCCAATCCAAAGAGGAGCCCGAACACGAGCCAGCGTCTCCAGGGAGGAGGGGGTGGAGCGGGGCGGGCCCGGCGCCGTGAACGGGTGGAGGAGGAAGGAGCCGTGGCCATGCGGCACAACCCTCGGACGGGTGAGGCCATCTTGCCTTGGCTCCTGGTTCCGACGACCAGCGCGGGGTCGCTGGGAGAATGGATCCGGTTGGTTTGGGCCCGTGTCGCATCCCTGGTCTGCCGTTCCCGGAGGCGTCACGGCGCCGGCCGGTTTCCTCGCCTCTGGCATCACGGCGGGCCTGAAAGCCTCTGGCCGTCCTGATCTGGCCTTGCTTCTGGCTCCAGCCGGGGCTGTGTGCGCCGGGACCTTCACCCAAACGCGGGTGCGCGCCGCTTGCGTTGACCTCTGCGCCCAGCGGTTGCGGGCCAGCGGTGGGGTGGCGCGGGCCGTGCTGATCAATTCCGGCCAGGCCAACGCCTGCACCGGGGAGCGGGGCCTGGCGGACAGTCTTCAGGCCACGGCCGCCCTGGCGGAGCGCCTGGGGGTGACACCCGAGGAGGTGTTGCTGTGCTCCACCGGGGTGATCGGGGTGCCGATTCCGATGGAGCTCCTGCTGGCCGGTCTGGAGCCGCTGGTGGCGGGGTTGAACCCGGAGGAGGGGGGCGGAGCCGCCGCCCGGGCCATTCTCACCACGGACCTGGTGGAAAAAGAGTGCGCCCTGGAAGCGCGCCTGGGCGGCCGGGTGGTGCGGATCGGGGGGATGGCCAAAGGCTCCGGCATGATCCATCCCGCCATGGCGACGATGCTGGGGTTTGTGAGTTGCGACGCGGGGGTGCCGGCAGACGCTTGGGAAGGGATGGTGCGGCGCGCGGTGGAGCGGTCGTTCAACGCCATCACGGTGGATGGAGACACAAGCACGAACGACACCCTGCTCGCCTTTGCCGCCGGAGAGCCGTTGCCGCCGGACCACTTCGATGCCCTGGAGGCCGGCCTGACAGCGGTGGCGCAGCGGCTGGCGTGCGCCATCGCCCGGGATGGGGAAGGCGCCACCTGCCTGATTGAGGCGCGGGTGGAGGGGGCCGTGGACGCGGCATCCGCCCGGGCCATCGCCCGCACGATCTGCGGCTCGTCGCTGGTGAAATGCG
>Ga0194129_10005008_pt1 | contig 17200 bp, 15 predicted proteins | sample TA2KigCa35mmetaG_FD_150862 | JGI IMG/M metagenome (GOLD analysis project Ga0194129, IMG submission 150862) | Freshwater microbial communities from Lake Tanganyika, Tanzania - TA2015038 Kigoma Deep Cast 35m | ecosystem: Environmental > Aquatic > Freshwater > Lake | place: Tanzania: Lake...
GAACGAAGTTACCTGTGGCGACGGAATGGGCCGCGTTTGAAATAGACCAAAAAGATATAATAAGTATTTAGAAACATAACCATCAGAGAAACTATCATGGGCGCATCTATTTCGTTTGATACAAAATATCGGTTGATTCTTGAAACAGAAGTCGATTGTATATCGGCCGAACCTCCTTCTTCCGTTCAGAAAGACAAACGTCGTGGCGGAAGCGGCAGCGAACACGATGGCAGCGACAGCGGCAGTGGCAGTGGCAGTGGCAGTGGCAGCGAAGGCGAAGGCGAAGGCGGCAGCGGCAGCGACAGTGGAAGTGACAGCGACCACGACACCAAGAAGTTTACTGTCAAAATCACCCCCGAAATCGTAGGTTATATCCGCAATTATATTCGTAAGAATGAGTTTCTTGATGAGTTTGATATGGCTACCGAAATCGAGCTTGAAAAATACGACCATGCGCCTGGTTCCGCGATCGTATTCAATTCGGATTCCGTCGTGTATATCACAAATAACAACACGATTGAGGCAGTTGGTGAATGGGAGTATATTGCGCCGGAGAAGGTCACGAAGAAATCGAAATCCAAAAGCCGCGACCGTCACCGCGACCGCGGCGATGAAGAAGAAGATACCAGCAATAGCAACACGCCCCAATACAAAACCAAGGAGGATGAACTGCCCATTGGCGAGATTGAAACTCTCCTCAACGAGAGATTTGAAGAATATAGCAAGTCACATGAATTTATTATTCATCAATCCAAGAACACGTTATTGTCATTGAATATCAAGAGTGTTGAAATCCATAAGGCGTAAATAGGTGTATAACATACGAATGTATTATTCGTATGCTATTCTTCGCTCGGTTCCGCTTCGCTCGGTTCCGCTTCGCTCGGTTCCGTTTCGCTCCACTATACGAGTATTATTTCTGAAAATTTACCATCATTCGTGGTGTCTGGTATGGCCGCGGGTGTGGCCGCGGGTGCGGGCGCAGGTGTGGTCGCAGCTTCCGCAGTTGCCAACCGTCGTTGAAGATCCACATTCTCCGCCTTAAGCACCGCAATCTCTTTGTCGCGCGCTTCAACATCCGCCTGTAACTTCTGGAGAATTTGAACGACTTGCTGGTTATTCAATGCGACCGGTTGTTGTCCGGGTTGTTGTATAATAATCTGACCGCCAGCGCCACCTCCCGCAGCCGCCGCATCCGCTGCCATCTTCTCGCGCTGTTTCTCCAACTCTAATGTCTGTGCGATAACATCCGGTTTCATTTCTGGTCGCCCGGGCGCATAATCCACCAACAGTTTTTCCAACTCGACCATATAAAACCGGCGAAGTGTTGCGTCTTTGATGAAATCCATCACCTTCTTCGGGCTATCTCTCACCACATCCGGGTTCGCATTTACAAGCAATTTGCGTTTATCAAAGGTATTATGTTCGTGTGAAAACACAAGAATCACTTTCATCGGGTCCAATTGGATGAAGGGCACTGTGTAGTCCTTCAAAAACGCGCGCTCTTCCGCCAAACACGCCTCATCATTGTATCGATGCTGTTTCAATAACTTCCGTTTGAACGCAAATGTTCCGGCCGTTGCGTGATTCGGTCCATACGGTCCAAACCGTTTCATTTGTCCGATATGCTTGAAATAAATATAGATTTCACTTGAACCGGCGCAAAGGGCGTCTGGATGTGTCGTAAGCATATGGACCGCGTGAGAGACGCGCTGGGGCGGATAGTAGTCATCATCATCCATGTAAACCAATATCTCGCCGCGTGACTTCTCGTGAAGGAGGTTGCGCTTCTTTCCCAGCGTCATTTTCGTGTCATACTTGAAATATTTCACGCGAGGATGTGATGCAACAAGGTCTTCGACAGGGTCCGTTCCATCATCGATAATAATCCACTCCATTCTGTCCTGTGGATAATCTTGGTTGTTGAAACATGAAATCATGGCGTTGATAAATGGACGACGATTGTATGTCGGAGTACATACGCTGACATAGGGATATTTCTTAAAATACTCTGGTGTTGACTTTTCGGGTTCGTTGCGTGCGGCAGCAGCAGCGGCGGCAGCATTCGACGTCTTCTTTACACCCATGTATTGTATTGTATTGTATTGTATTGTATTGTATTGTATAAAAAGGTATAATACTTTATACAATAAATTGTTTATGTCCTTTCTCTTACGCTCCCCAGTTCTTCAGTTTATTAAAGAATTCCTGGATGCCTTGCCAATAATGTGTGAGATAGAGCGAAAGTAGCACCAGAATAATAATCGCAGCAACATTGATATCCAAATACTCAAACGCGTAGAACATCAACGTGAGGTTGAAAAAGAAGAAGATGATGGGAACATAGCGAGCATAAAGTGCGCGATACTGGTCCCAGTGAAAGAGTGGGTAAATGAAGAATGTTCCGATGAATTGTATCAATTGGACGACATATGATATAATGGGTAAGATACCGAATGTGAATCCGGTAAATATCGACCATAATGAACCGCCGATAAATTCTTTCCGATGGTCGGTTGGATTGGCAATCATTCCGATAACGGTCGTGAAAAAGGGACCACCCATCAACATGAAACCGGCGAACAAGAGGAATACGAACGGCATCAGTAAAATAAACAACGGGGAGACCACGTCATATAATTCCTTTGGAACCATATGTAATAACTTCGTAATGTATTCGAATATATAGAGCACCATCGCGCGGTCAGACGAGAATGAAAAAATGAACGCATTATTCACCCATTGCTTGAAACGTGTCTTAATAAATTGCCAGTTCAATAGATTGACCTTTGTGACACCGACATCCACACTATCCTTCACCATATCGAGGTCTTCTTTTGTGAGACAGAACCATTTAAAGACGTATGTATCCAGAATAATTGCCGCCTTCAAATATATCTTCTTTCCCGTGGAGAGTTTGGGGTCATCCGCGATACCCCCGAATTTATCATCGCAATCCGCATCACATTCCGTATATTCATTCGTATAACAATACGGCCATTCATGGCGGTCTGTTGGAAATAGTTTCTTTAAGTTGAGGTTATTATCGCGAATACTTTCTGGTGTTGAGAAAAAAAGCAGATTCACGCAAATCACAGATATGATAACCGTTTCAATGAATAGCGTCAATATACTCAATCCGAACTCTTTCAAGGCGTCGACATCGAATAATGATTTGGGTTTTGCTTTTCCGTCACTGCCGCTTTCGTCGGCGTCGGCGTTGTCGTCTTTGGTGTCGCCACCAAACATTCCACCGACTTTGCTAAACGACCCGCCAATACCGCCTTCATTCTCTTCTTCGTTACCTTCTTCTTCGCCAGTATTATTTACTTCTTCATCATCCTCCGCCATCTTACTATTATATACGAGAGAATATAAAGAATACCGGTCGATTCACGCATCGCCTACCGGCGCCTCCCAGCGGCTCCGCTTCATTTCATTCCGCTACCGAGCATCGCCTCCCAGCGGCTCGGCTCTACCGAGCATCGCCTCCCAGCGGCTCGGCTCTACCGAGCATCGCCTCCCAGCGGCTCGGCTCTACCGAGCATCGCCTCCCAGCGGCTCGGCTCTACCGAGCATACATCAATCCGGCGTTCCCCGACACAAACGTCAACACATTATACCGCTCTTCCAAGATATGCATGTCATAGTTATAAAGATAAATATTCACATTCGGTTTATTGATTCCAATAATTTCCTTCGTATTCGGGTTACATATTACTTTCACTTCCGCAGTGGTATCCAATGGCGGATATATCGTCGTCATTTCCAATTCAATCTGGTTGAACTTACTCATATTGATAGCGCCGCTGGGTTGTAGTTCAAACGGGTCTGAATTCAGGCAAAAATTGTAACAATATATCCCCGGTTTCGCATTCCCACGTGTCCGCGTGTATTTTTCCACGTAATTATACACTCCTGCGTCGAGCAGATTCTCGCGATACTTCCCGTTCAGTGATATTCCCAACATTTGTAAAATCTCGCGTTCATTCTCCGACTGAAAATCGCCTGTAATATGAAGTCCCGTCAAGCGTTTATCTTTCGGATTGATTCCCGGTCCAATCCCGTTTTTCGGCCCATTCTTATCAAAGAAGAAGCGGTCAAATGGGAATGCGGGGTTCGATGACGGGAGGTCGCTGGTAATGCTAACATTTTCATTGAACGCCGACGGGCGCCAGTCATCATCCGTCGGTGCTGGAATAATATCATACGGCAGATATTTATACGGCCAGTTCGTATAATTGCTCCATTCATTCCGGAGATTGACATCGCTGCGCTGAAAGAACATCGTCCAAGATGCGACCATCCCCATCGAATTCTCCACCTTGATTTTCTTATTTCCCGTCACATCATGAAACGTCCAGTCGTAATAGGACTTAATCAAGTATTTCTGTTGATTCGCCGCAAACACTTTCGATTCGTCATCGGATAGAAAGCAATACGTCGCCATTAAATGGACGTCCGCATTCCAGTCGGTGCGGATACTTGGGTAGGAGTTCAATGATAAATCAATACTGGGTGGCGGGTATAAAAATCTCCACATTTGGTGAAGGGGGTTCGTAAAATCGGGTTGGACGACGGGCCAGAAATTCTCGGAGTCGCCTACATCGCGAATCGTAAACAGTTCCTTGACGGGGCGAAGTGTGACGTCGATTTGAAGTTGGTTGTATTGAAGACATACCAGCGGGAACGCCATTTTAGATGAAAGTGTGAACCATGAATTGATGGGGATGTAGATTTTGCGCCCGCGAATGGATGGTTCTGCGCCGGCCGCATTGCTTGTCCGGTAAGCGTTCGGGTATTGATTCAGGCGCGCGCCCGAACACCCTGGATTGTATAACTCGGGAACATGCCCGGTCATTTGGTTATACAGTTCGCGCTTGCTGCTGTCAAGGTCGCGTTCTACAATCGCCATCAAGTTATTGCCAGTGAATCGTTGAAGGGTCATACCACCGACGGAAATCACGATTTCTTTAATCATTTGCGTTCCCAGGTTTTCAATCCAGCGGAATTCGTAAGGCGCCCACATATCGCCGACATTTGCCGGGGGATGAATGGGACTCCAAATGGTGGGAAGTGTAACACAGACATACGTATCCATCAACAATTCCGCATAACGGGGCATATAAAACGTAAATTTGGACTCTTCGGTCATACGCAACTTCTTCTGACCGTCGAAATCAACTCTAAACTTTTGAAGACCGAAATTCGTATATTTAAGATAGGTGCTTTTGAAAAATGACTTTTTTGGATTCCCGTTGAGGATGACATTTTGATTGCCGGTTGCGACCAGATTCAATAAACCACCGGTCATTTAGTATGATTATTTCTACTTGTAATAACTTTATATAAAAATCTATCATTTATATAATTATAATACCAGTAAATGAAAGAAAACCGTATTGAATACATATTCATTGGTATTCTGATTTTGTTTTTGGCGGTATGGAAAATATCCGATTTAATTAAGACACGGTGTTCTGATGCGAGGCGAGAAGGCCTTACGACAATCGAGTCGTCTGCGGCGGCGTCACCACCCGTTTCTGAACCAGGTATCTTATCTCAAGTCACTGAACTGCTTCAACGCGTGCCTGCTGCGTCGGTGGTTTCATCACGCGACAAAACATTGACAACCGAGAATTTTACTGTTGATACGCCGGAAAATGAAATGACGATTCATCAGCGCAAAAAGGTGGCTACTGCGATGGACGCATTGGTGTCTGCGGCTCCTGCGGCTGCGCCCCCCGTGGCCCCCGTGGCCCCCGTAGTGAAAGAGGGTCTCGAAAACCCTGACGCCAAAGCGAAAAAGTTCATCGACAACAAATTGACATCGATAAATCCAGAAGACAGTCAAAGTAAATTCAAGTTGCGGGATTATTATATCAAGGCCGCATACAATGCGTTCAATCCGGACAAATTCAAAAACACGAATGTGAGTATGGACGCGTGCCTCTACGTCCTTGCGCGCGGGTGCCGGTTTATTGACTTCGAAGTATTTTCAATGGACAACCAACCCGTTATCGCATCCTCTTCTGTGAATTCATACAATTACAAAGAAACATATAACCATATCCCCGTGTCCGACGCATTTGATGTGTTAGGAAGTTATGCCTTTTCGGGTTCAAAATGCCCGAATCCAGGCGACCCTTTCATTATCCATATGCGAATTATGTCGCGCAATGTGACAATGTATGACAATCTTGCGAAAATCATATCACAAAGCAAGACGGTTGCGCGAAACTTGCTTGGGCCCAAATATGGACGGGAATACCAATCCAAGGATTTAGGAAATGAAGACCTTCTAGACTTCAAAGGTAAAATCATATTGATGGTCGATGGAACAAATCCCGTTTATCGAAAAACCAAACTGTTTGAGTTAGTCAACATGAGTTCCAAGTCATTGTTTCTCTCGAAATACACGTATTTTGGCGTGAGAAATGTTGGAGACCCGCAGGCATTCAAGGACGCAAATAAGAAAAATATGTGTCTTGTTATGCCAGATAAGGGAGGTCGCCCCATCAACGACGGACACAACGGTCCTTTTACATGGGGATGTCAGATTGCGGCCATGTGTTTTCAGGAAGAAGCGCGTGATGAGAAATTGAAGGCATATGAGAACAAGTTTGCGTCGGTGGGTTACGCGTTTATATTGAAACCGGCTGATTTGCGTTATGTTCCGATTACAATTGCGCCACCCGCACCACCGAATCCCAATGCGTCGATGGAATCTCGACCGGCGGAAGCGGCTGGTGGTGTTAAGATTACCTTGTAATTTGCGGAGTGACTTGCGTATCGCCCGATGGGCTCACTCCACTCACTCCGCAAATTACGGGTAATAAATATATATATCGTATCGCATCGCCCGATGGGCTCACTCCACTCACTCCGCAAATTACGGGAATAAATATATATATCGTATCGCATCGCCCGATGGGCTTACTCCACTCGCTCCGCAAATTACGGGAATAAATATATTATAATATAGTATTATGGTAGTAGGGTATCATCATACGATATTACTTGAATGTCTCTAATACAAGGGGGCGCGCACGCACATGCCGCCAAGGATGACAAGACCATATACGAAGAAAAAGAACTCGAGATTCTCCGCGATGCCGTTGATTTAGTCGAAAAAAAGAAGGGCGCGAAAATAACACATGACCCTCAAGTCATAAAAGTGATATCGATAGTAGAAGACTTCATTGCGAGTAAAAAACTGGTATGTTATGGTGGAACTGCCATTAATAATATTCTACCCGAAGACGCCCAGTTTTACAATAAGGACATTGAATTACCAGATTATGATTTTTACTCGGATAATGCGCTCGACCATGCGAAAGAACTGGCCGATATTTATTATAAGGCGGGGTATGAAGATGTAGAAGCGAAGTCCGGCGTCCATCATGGAACGTATAAGGTGTTTGTGAATTTCACTGGAATCGCGGATATCACGCAGATGGAACCGGCGTTATTCAAGGCAATCTCTCGTGATGCGATTATCAAAAAGGGGATTCGCTATGCTCCGCCGAACTTTCTTCGGATGGCGATGTATCTCGAATTATCGCGTCCGGATGGCGATGTATCTCGTTGGGAGAAGGTCCAAAAACGGTTGACGCTTCTCAATACGTATTATCCGCTTAAGGGGTATGATTGCGATAAAATCGAATACCAGCGGGGGTTCGAAGGCGCGACGGATGGGAATACGGGGGAGGTGTCTGTTTCGAGAAGACGGAAGTCGCGGTCCAGGTCGCGGTCCAGGACGTCCCAGTCAAAGAGCACCGTTGGCGGCGGCGGCGGCGCCATCAGTCCAATTTTCAAAAGCGAGAAATCTCTCAAACGAAAGGCGATTGCCCTTGTTATGCGAAAGTATCATAGTCTTGCCAAATACACGAAGCATTTATTTGACAATGTGCCGTCCCACAAAGAGGAAATGGGCGACTTCAAATATACCATCCAAGAAGATAAAGTGACGCATCGGTATCGTTTGATTGCGATTTACGAGAGATTGATAGGCGAAGATGATGAGTTTATCTTATATTCCGTGTCCGCAAAGGAACTCGACCCAGAACGAAGTCGAAGCAAGAGTCCGGAGTCCAGGTCTCGGTCTAGGTCTAGGTCTCGGTCTAGGTCTAGGTCGCCGTCGCCGTCGCCCCGCGAATATTCCGTAGATAAATCCAAACTTTCATTTTCAAGCAACCGAGAGAAACAAATCGACCAAACCAACATTTATAATATCGTGCGCGACGTATTTATTAAAAACCACGCGGTGTTCTTCGGCGGGTATGCGAACATCCTGTATTCACGGTATATGCCAAAACACCAGCGCCGTATCGTCCAGAAAATCCCCGATTTCGATGTTCTCTCGGATGACCCTCACTCGTTATGTGACGCCGTCGTCCGTGAACTCACCGCGCATAAATACACGAATGTGAAATATACGAAACACGCCGGGGTTGGCGAGGTGATTTCCGAGCATTATGATATTCGCGTCGGTGAAGAGGTGGTCGCGTTCTTATACAAACCTCTCGCGTGTCACAGTTATAATACAATACGGATTGATGATACGTCTTCCGGACAAAAGACAATTCGTATTGCGACCATAGATACAATGTTGAGTTTTTACTTGGCGTTCATTTACGCGGATAGAGTGTATTATGATATTAACCGTATTTTGTGTATGTCGCAATTCCTCTTTGACGTCCAGCAACATAACCGTTTAAAGCAGACTGGATTGTTACGGCGTTTCAGTATTAATTGCTACGGTAAGCAACCGACACTGGAATCCATGCGGTATGAAAAGACGCAGAAGTATGAAGAATTGAAGGGGAAACGTGGGACGCGTGAATTCGAAGAGTGGTTTTTGCGGTATATTCCGTATGAGAAGGCGAAGGGGGTGAAGAAATCGCGGAAGCGTGCGAGTGCGAGTGCGAGCAAGAGCAAGACTCGCAGCAGAAAGCGACACGAATCATGACGACGGCGACCACGACTACGCCGCGGTTAACGAATTCCATCGCCTAATTTTTGGAATATCTTCGTAATGATGAAAAATACCAGGGCGAACATCGCGCTTGTGGCCGTGAGACCAATCATCTTGAAATTACCGTCTTCGCCGAATAAGGAGGGAAGAAAGTGAAGAAGTTGTGCGCGGAAAACCGGCATTTGAAAAATAAAGTAGAGAACACCAATCAGAATCGGCATTTGAAGGTCATAATAGATGGATTCAATGGTGTCCAATTGATTTGACCGGCGCGCATTCTCTCGAACGATGCTTTCCATAGAGGCGTGTTGCTGAATATAATCGCCCGCGCCTCCCGCACCTCCCGCACCGCCCGCGCCACCATCCAGGTGGGGTCGAGGAACATAATTCGGTCTCGCCTGTTCGTCGTGCGTGAATACATTTGGATTCATTGGAATATCTCTCGTGGGTATCATTGTCATACCATTGGCGCTGGCGCGTTGGACTCCGTGCATGACTTCGTTCATTACATTGCCTGGGATTTGAGTTGGTCCATGAGACGCCATACCTTCATTTCCAACATTGGGTGAGTAGATGAGCGGTGCGCCGCTGCTGCCATGGCCGGGGGTTTGGCTACTTAAAGGAAGGTCTTCGATACTGGTAGTATCACTCATGGAATGCCCTAAATAAATTATGCGAATGAATTCTACTAAATATATCTATACCAAGAACGAAGGGATAGATATATTACGCGGCTCGCGTCTCGCGTCGCTTTGCTCGTTCCACCGACGCAAAAGCGTCGGTTCCACTCGCTCCACTCTGCTCGGGGGGTCGCGTCGCTTCGCTCCGCTCCGGGCGGGGTTGTAAATAATTAGCATTTCAATATTATACTATTTGACATGTGACCCCGCCGGAGCGGCGCGAAGCGACGCGACCCCCCGAGCGGAGTGGAGCGAGTGGAGTCAGAGCGACGCGAGACGCAACGAGTAAAACGACGCGAGATTTAATTGAGCCTTACATCCTTCTTCCCCGCATCACACTTGACCGATTTTGTCTTGTATTCATAACATTTGTCGTCCAACTGATATGTATCTTTCTCTAAATCCTTGAGTGGTGGTGCGCGAAAAGAGATACACGACCGGTCCTTACACACCTTGCGAAATAGCGAGGCGATACCCAGTCCCAGCACAATTGAAATAATGGTTCGTCCAGTATCCGTATGGAGTAGACGCTGAAATCCCATTCGGAGTAAGTATAAGTATTCTAATATATAGAGATATAAATTAGGACCGGGACAAGGATTGGACCGGGGCAGGGGCAGGGACTTACTGGACGGGAATCTTCTTGACCTGACCCTTCGCCTTCGCGCAATTCACCTCCTTTGTATCGAATGTGAAACAGTTGTCGGCGCGGTCCTTATATTGAAACTTTTGGATATTATCAGGGGTCGGGTATACATAAATCACCTTCGGGTTAGGAACCGAAATATACACATAAAACAAACCTATCGATAAACTTACGAGAAAAATCGGAAGGGAAATATGCTTGAATAAGTTAAACATTATACGCGCGGTTTTTGTTATATATTACCGCGATAATAATGGCGCCTTCGGCGCTGGCGCATTTCCGACTGGTTGCGAAACTATCCGATTATCCGCAATCCATTTCGGCATGATAACCGGCATATACAGTTCATTGTAGCTATACTTCTTCTGCGAGAGATTGAATTCCCCGTCGTTATACATCTCCACGAGCGCCCCGTTCGCATTGTCGGATGTTTCTACTTGCGAGTATACATACTTCTTCTCTCGAATCTTCAAATACGCAGGTTCAATATCCTGCTGATACAGCGTGAGAACATCATCGATGATACTGCGGTTTTTCCATTCCGAGTCGCGAAATTCCGTCATATACGCCTTAACCTGCGCGACCTTCTCGGAAATCACGCGGGTCAACGTGTCTGTATCCTGGCGGAGTTCAACATTGTCCGTTACGCTTAAATAATAACTCCGAAACTCCGCATACATTTTCAATTGCTCTTGTAATTTATGCTGAACTTCGTCGAATTTCGTTACGAGTTCATCTTCACTCATGAACCGAAAGAGGAGGTCGAGTTTCATCCGGATGATTTCGTCCTTGGTTGCGCGGACCTCTTCGAGAGATTCATTCATCAGTGTTTCTAAACTAATGTATTTACCGCGAGTCACCTCGATATGAAAACCACATGGTTGAGAGATATTTCCGCAGATGGCTTTTAATTTACCGTCGGTTTCAGTGAAGATAGACCCGCCTTCCTGTCTACACACGATACACGCGGGTTTGATGAGTGCGAGACGGCGGGATTTCTGTTGTGCGGAAAGTGAATTCCAGTTGACAACGGGGTCGTTCATGAGGCGCTGACGACGCTTTTGAAGCGCGGAATTGTATTTCTCTTTCATGGAATAATACCCTTGAATCGCGTCGCTGATTTTCATGCGCTCGTCTTCCGGAATGAGTTGGTATGGATATATCAAACCGCGGAATTCGTTGGGGTCGGCTGCGCGCTGAAGGTGCTTTTTAAGGGCGTCTTCCTGCTTTCGAGACATTTCAAGAAGAATGCGGGTGGCCTTTTTCAGGTTGTCGCGGGTGTCTTGCGCGCGTTTTTGTTCGGCAATTCGAGAGGCGGCGGCGCCGTTACCACCGCCGTACTGTGCTCTTTCTTGGATTGCCTCGTGTAACTCTTGATAGACGGACGACATGAAATGGAATGAAATGAAATGAAATGGAATCGAATCGAATGAATGTATTATACTATGTAAAGAAATGTCTTCTGGCGTTTGAGCCGCTCGGTTCCGCTTCGCTCCGCTCCACTACGTTACGCCCCGCCATATTTGCGCGTCCAATACTCCTCTTCCGGCGTCTTCCACAACGGAAGGTTGGTAAGCATCCCCATTCCATTCCCCGCTGGATGAATCCGACAATCCATCGGAATTCCTTTGCTTTGTGCGTAATGTGAGGCGTTTACCATTTTCAATTTCGAGAGAATGTATTCTTGTTGCTTACGCTTCTTCGCGTCGATTTCCTCCGGCGTTGGTTTGCCTTTATATCGAACGTATAAGAATACGCCTAAACATATAAAAAACACGACACCCATGGTGAAATTGAACGTTCGTGTATGATAATAATCCTTGACTTTATGGCACTGTTCGAGAGATTTACTTAAGAAGTATCGAACACCTGGTTCAATCAATACGGGAGATGGAGCATTGTGGTCCATGGATGGATGGATGTATCGTATGTGGCTATTATACGATGAAAAAATAACGATAGGATGGAAACGCGATGCGATGCGATGCGATGCGATGCGATGCGCCACGCCACGCTACACGAGCAATAAATAGAATATCAGACTATATCAAGTATGGCGGAATTAAGTTCTTCTGTTGCCATTTTCTTCTTTGTGGCCGTATTCGCGGCGTATTCGTATTATAAATACACGAAAAATGGCGTATTGAGTGGCGGGATAAATCTGCTCTTTTTCATTGTATTAATCACGGGTGAGTATTTCATCAATCTCGCAATGTCGAAAGATATTTGCGGATTCGACCAAGAAAAAACCGCACTCGTCGCAACCATATTACCGTGGTTCCTTGTTTTAGGTGGATTGAAGGCCGCGCTTATCGTATTCCCAGGATGGCTTACACCATTCAGTAATACATTTGGGTATATTTTTGTCTCGATTGTGACGGATTTGAAAGACGTGTTTAACAATATATTGACGCCGCAATTTGATTTAGCAACGACGTCGCAGAAAGGCGGTGGCAGCGATGGCAGTGGCGGTCTACAAGATAGCGCAGATATACCCAAAGACGATGTAAAGAACAAGCGGGATATTGGTCGCGCTTTAGAACAAATCTATACCGACCAATCGATTCTTCTCAATGAACTGAATCTCGGTAATCTTGACCGCTTTTGGGACAGTTTTAAAGAATCACGACTCATCCGTCCTTCTGCGAAAATAGAGGATTTGGAAAAGATTCGAAAGTTCTTGATAATGAAGACGATTGTTGGTGAGTTCGTGTGGTTGTTGCTGTGCGGGTTGCTTGTTGTCAGTATTAGTTATAATTATTTACTGAATATGGGTTGCTCTTTTACACCGGAACAACAGAAGATCCGCGAACAAGTGCTGAAAGAGAAACAAGCAGAGGCGGAGAACACGGAGGCGGAGGAAAAGAATAAGGTGATGACGATTACCAGTTGAGCGTCGCTTTGCTCGTTTCGTCTCCGCTTCGCGTCGACTCCACTCGGGGTCTCGCGTCGCTTTGCTCGTTGCGTCTCCATTACACTCCCTTTGCTTCGCGACGGTCGTTTCATTTCGACTCCACTTGCTCCGTTCCGCTCGTATCTTTCGATATTTTACATCTATATTGAATTTACAGAACACAATATAGACGACAAATCGTGACCCCCGCCCGGAGCGACGCGAAGCGGCGCGACCCCCGAGCGGAGCGGAGCGAGTGGAGTCGACGCGAAGCGGAGACGAAACGAGTAAAGCGACGCGAGACGCGAGACCTAAATGAAAACATGCGTAGCCGGTCGTGAGATGTAATACATTGTTAGATACGAGAGAATACCCAATAAAATTGCGACCAACCATATCGGTAGAATGGTTTTACTTGAATATCCAATCCCAAACTCTCGCAGAGACCCATCTTCATTATACAGAAATGTAGGGTTCATATATTGGACCAGCATAAATATGATGACATATAACAAAATCGCAGAACCTGCTAAATTATTTCGGATGAGTGTTTTGATTGCGTTCATTCTGTATCGTAATGTAATAGTGTACCTACTAGTATATAACAATAATGTAATATTACAAAAAATAATGTAAGATTTACTTATTCTTCGTCGTCCTCTTCGTCGCTCTTCTTTTTCTTCGTTGCCTTCTTTTTCTTCTTTTTCGGTTTCTCTTCGTCGTCGTCACCGGTTCCGCTTCCTTTTGCTTTTTGAATCGCTTTAAATATAGAAACCCAATGTTTAAAAAGACAAGCCATGTAATTCACTAATTTTTTCGCGTCCTTATCCAATTCTTTGAATTCATCTGATTTTTTGAATAAATCTATGAATTCTAATGCCGGTTTCGTATTGTCAATAATTTTATCTAAGTTTGAAATGATATATTTGTTGACAATTTTATCCTTTTTGTCAGTTTCCAATTTTTCATCGAGTAATTGAATGTACGGGTTTAATGCTGACATATAAATCTTCGTGAGACTGCCATATTTATCCATGATATCTTTATTTTTTTCATTTTTTTCGAAAAATGATTTTACTGCCACATCCACCAGCGCCTTGTAACTTTTCTCAAAATTTTCATCACCATCACCTTCCAGTCTACCTTCAGCGTTTCGCTTCCAATACTTATTCGCAACGGGTTTAATATTCTCGACCACTTTTTCTAAACTGCCGGTGATATCCTTCTTGTCAATCTTCGGTGCGATGAATCCCATCTTCGCGCATTCTTTGTCGCCACCTCCGCTGCCCCTCATTCCGGTCATCCCTTCTCTCGCGCCTGCGCCACGGAATAGGAGTGTCCCCGCGACCACCACCACGAATGCCACGAAGACCTTAATGTCGCGCTTCTTGTAATATAAGTAAAGCAGGATTGCCGAGAGAATAATATAAATTACGACTTTTTGGTCCATCTTCCTACGTCGTGTGTTCTTTATATTATTCAAATACTTTTATTATTCCCAGTCGGCAGCGCCGCCCCCTCCTCCCACACCTTCATACCCTTCCCCTTCATCATCGTGACGGTGAATATATGCGGCGTCGTCATCTCCCGCGTCATCATCTTCGGGGATGCCCGTCATCATATCCAGTTCGTGCGCTTCGATTTCGGCCGCGACACGGTCCGCCTCCAGTGCGTCCATCACGTAAATCTCTCGGTTCATATCCGTGACATAGTCTTTGCGTCCGAGTTGCCGCTCTTTCTGCGCGATTTTCTCCATCTCTTCGCGTTCTTCATCATAATAATCCTGGTCGTAGATGACAATACCTGTCTGCGATGTTCCGCGACTCCAGATTCCCATCTTGTGTGTCTTCATCATATTCTCAAGTTGGCGTTCACTGACGGACATCGCGCCGATTCTCTCGACAACCCCGTCCTTCTCTTTATCTTTCACACGTGTGAGTTTCTCCTTAATATTTGCGAGGTTGAAGTTAATCGCGGATTTGTCTTTCTCGATGATGCGAAGGTAGGCGATGAGGAGTTCGCTGACACGTTGTCCGAGCGCCTTCTTATTCCCCATCATGGTATCCATGTCCGAGATAAGTTGCCCCTTATCCATAGAGGCTGCGTCGGTAGAATACAGGCGGGACTGTGGGTCGATTTCGTCGCGTTGCTCTTCTTCGTCGTCGCGGAATGCGGCAGTGCGAGCAATGCCTCCACTGGCGGACATGGACGCTGGTGCTTTACGTGCGTCTTTGCCCTTCGTCGTCGTCCCTTTGGTCTTCGCGGTTCCCGTTGAACGGCGTATTACCCGCGTGGGTTCCGTCTGATATAGACTGATGGGTGTCTCATGAACGAGTTGGACGAATGTCCGCATAAATGAAAGGAAATAGAAGAGATACAAATTGCGGACGATATTTCGGTCAAACACGGAATACATGGTAAATATATTCTTGCGGGTAGAATGCGGGACACGTTCGCCCAATTCTTTTATAATATCGACTTCGCGGGGTTCTTCGCGGGAAATTGCCGCGCCGACTCCAAGACCTTGACTCTGGATGGCGAGTGTTGCTGCGGCAGACGCAATTTTCGCGTCCTTCACTTCATCAAAGAATACCTCCGCCATAAATGGGGTATTGTCAATCATGATTTTTAGGTCGCGGACGTGTTGCTCTGCGTGATGAAGAACCTCTTTGATAATATTGTCGTTATAAAACGTTTTGAGAGATGTATAGTGCGATGATATAATCGACTTTATGTCTTTCATGTGTGTTTGTGAGAATCCCCAGTGTTTCGGGATACGTGTATCGTCGAAATCCACGCCATTATTGATAATATTGGGAATCACGTCAATGAAGCGTGTGAGTGTATTCCGCATAAATTGGATGCTTTTGGTCGTGGTTTCGTCCGTGGATGACATGAGGACAGTGCTGCTCTTATTGATTTCGAACTCTAGGATAGTATCCACGATGCGTTCAATCTCTCGGAACTTGCCTTTCGTTTGTTTGCCGTATTGTTCGATAAACCCGATGACGGTGGCGCGCATCTCGCGATTCTTGGTCTGGAGATAATTCTTAAGTTCGCGCATCTCTTCGGTGTCTTCTTGGACCATGGTTGGAGAGGTTGATTGAAGGATGGCGAGGATGAGATGGCGCAATTCTCTCGGAATGATGCCTTCGTTGTCGTTGTTGTCGTCGGTAGTCGTGGCGGTGGCGGTGGCGCTCCGGTCCCGCTGGTCTCTTCGGACGCTCCGGTCGCTTCGCTCTCTTCGCTCGAGATTCAATATCACATCCTGGAATCTCTGTAGTTGTGTATTCTCCTGCGGACGTATCGCAGTCTTATATCCCGCATCCACCATCTTATATCCATTCACCGCCTTCAGCAATCTCTCGAGACTACTGCTATCAAAGATATTTGAATCCCGCTTCAGTTTGCGGATTTTATCATCGATGATATCATTCGAGTTCCAATCTTGTGGACGTGGCGGGCAAATCTCTCGAAGTGCCGGATGTAAATACATGGAAAGCGCGGTGGCGACGGGGTTGCCAGATTCCTCGCTCGATGCCGCCGCCGATGCTGCTGCGTATTGTTGATTCATCCGGCAATAGTGAATGAACGCGCGGTAGATGGTCTGTTCGTTGAACTCCTCTGGAATATTCGGATATTGATACCGGGTATTTCGGTTATCAATGATGGTATTTGCGCGTGTTATCTTCGCCATTTCTCTCGCAGTTTTCATTAAGAATCCAATAATCCGGTTATGATGATGGATATTTTGTTCGCGTTCCATAAAATACTCGATGGTTCGCTTGGACCGCCTATCGATGGGTTCATTACAGCACGCATTCTCAAGAAAGGGGTCGCTCGCCATATTCAGGAGAAGGGGGCTGCTGTTCTTCACGACGGAGTGTATCATTTGTTGAATCGAGAGACTGAAATACTGGCACTTGCTTTCTAGGACGGCAAGTTTATCGTGCTGTCCGTGATATCCGCGTTTCATTTCGGTGATGAGTTGATTAATGAAATCC
>Ga0194129_10005012_pt1 | contig 17183 bp, 12 predicted proteins | sample TA2KigCa35mmetaG_FD_150862 | JGI IMG/M metagenome (GOLD analysis project Ga0194129, IMG submission 150862) | Freshwater microbial communities from Lake Tanganyika, Tanzania - TA2015038 Kigoma Deep Cast 35m | ecosystem: Environmental > Aquatic > Freshwater > Lake | place: Tanzania: Lake...
CGTCGATCAGCGCGCGTGGCGCCTGCTCGTCCCCGTAGAGATCGAGGAGACCGCGCGCACGCTGCCGCTCGCACTCGAGGCGCGCCGCGCCGATGGCACGACGACGGCGACGGCGAAGACGACAACGCGGACGGTGCGGGTGCAGCCCGGGCGGTACGACCGGCGGTCCATCACCGTCGGCAAGCAGTTCACGAGCCCATCGCCCGAGGACGCGCTGCGCGCCGAGGCCGAGGCCGTCGCCCTCGCCGCCGCGCTGCGGCAGTCATCACCGACGCGGCTGTGGCGGGGACGCTTCGCACGCCCCACCGCCGGTCCCGAGACGGCGCCGTTTGGCACCCTGCGCACCTACAACGGCAAGCGCCGCGCGCGGCACCTCGGCCTCGACCTTGACGGCGCGGTCGGCGACGCCGTCGTCGCCGCGAACGCCGGGCGCGTGCTGCTGGCCGCGGAGCGCTTCTACTCGGGCGGGACGGTCCTGCTCGACCACGGCGAGGGGCTGTTCACGCTTTACTTCCACCTGTCGCGCATTGACGTCGCCGCCGGGCAGCTCGTCGGTCGCGGCGCCGGCCTCGGCGCCGTCGGCGCGTCGGGGCAGGTCACCGGCCCGCACCTGCACTTCACCGTGAAGCTCGGCGGCTGCTCCGTCGATCCGGCGCAGCTGCTGGCCCTCGACCTCGCCCACGACCTGCAGGGGCCCGCCGCGCCGACCGCGCCGACGAGCGGGCCGGCGCCGACCAGCACGCCGACGCCGGCGACGACGCAGTAGCCGCAGGCGCGGTGCCTGACGACAGCGTCAAGAGCGAAGGATGCCAGTGCGCTGCTCAGCCTCGAGCTCGGAGTCCGTCAGCACGAGGAACGAGCGCTGCCCGGGGAAGCTGCCCTCGAGGTAGCTCTCCGCACGGTGAGCTTGCAGCCCGCCGGCGTGGTGCACACCGGCAGCTCGAGCTCGCAGGCGTCGCGCAAGGCGCGCGCGCGGCGGAGCGGGGCAGCCGGGCGCGGCGCTTCCCCGGCGACGACGCCGACGACGACGCCCGGCTGCAGAAGAAATACGCCCTGCTCGACGAGCTCGAGGCGGTCTACGTCGCTGCCATACCGCTCGGTGACCCCGAGTGGGCGCTGGACGGCCGATACCGGACCGCCGGCGCTCACCAGCACGCCGCGGCGTTCCTCGACGGCGCGCCGGTGCCGGCGTCGACGCCCGCCGAGGAACAGAAGGCCTTGCGCGCCGCCCTCGCCGCGCGGTCGGCGCCGCTGAAGAAGAAGGGCGCCGAGACCCTCGAGACCTGTCGTGCCGAGGCCCGCAAGCTCGAAGCGCTCAACCGCTTCACCGGGGCCGGCGTCACCGGGACCGCCGTCGACGACGCCGGCGGCGCCCCCCGCCCGCGCGCCGTCGGCGCCGCGATCACCGGCCGCGAGGCGCTCGAGGCCAGGCTGGTCGTCAACCCGACCGAATGGGCGCTCTCCTCGCGCTGGTGCGCGCAGCACTCGTCGCCCGGGATTTCCCGCTCGCCCGGCTCATGGCGCTGCGCGCCGTCGATGTGGACGAGTAAAAACGCCGAAGCGCTGAACTTGCTCGGCGCCGCCTCGCTCCAGGCCAACCAGACGCAGGACGCGATCACCGCGTTCAAGCCGGCGTTAAAGCAGTACAGCCGCCACCCGCAGGCGTCGATGAAACGCGGCACGCTGTGGGCCACCTTCGGCGACGCCGAGCGCGCCCGCGGGCTGGCCGCCCGCGCCGGCGCCGTCGATCGGGCGAGCCCTGACGTGCTGCCGCTCGTCCGCGCCGGGGGCTCGATGAACCGCGCGCGCGGCAGCCGACGGATGACGGTCGCGGGCGTCGTCGCACTGCGGTGGACGTCGTCGTGCGTGGGGCTCCCGCCCGCGTCGATCGCGCCGCCCTCGCGATGGTCCCGCCCGAAGAGCTCCTGCTGCTGTTCGAGGCCGAGCACGACGTCTTCATCGCCCGCGACGATGCCGAGCCGGCCGCCCGCGGCCGGCTCGACGCGAAGGCGGCGCTGCGACGGGCGCGCGACTACGGGCCCACCGTCGAGGACCGCCGGCAGCGCGGCGCCACCGTCGACACCCCCTCCGTCCTCACGCTGTGGACCCGCTGGAGCGACACGCGCGTCGCGATGCGCGAGCGCGAGGTCGCGCTGCGGCAGTCCGAGGTCGACGCTGACGACACGCGCCTGTGGTCGGCGCAGGCCCGCGCGCCGCTCGAAGACGGCGTCGCCCGCGCACCCACCGACCCGCGCCCGCACATCGCCCTCGGCCGACACCTGCGCGAACAGGGCAAGGTCGCCGGCGCCGCCGCCGCGTTTGCCCGCGCCCTGTCCGTTCACGCCGGCCACGCCCCGGCGCTGGCCGGCGGTGACCGGGCCCTCGAGCGGCTCTCAATACGCGGGCGGCGTCCACGGCAGCGCGAGCTCGCTGGTCGACGCGTCCGCGACCCGCGCGCCCCATGCCCCAGTGGCGTTGTCGGCCGCCCAGGCCTCGACGTCCTCGACGGGCATGCCGTCGAGCACGAAGCGGCCGTCGCCGTCGCAGGGCACCTCGCCCTCGAGCCCCAGCGCGCGCACGCGGTAGCGCACGCGACCGTGGGGTCGCGGCGCGCCGTCGAAGGCGAACACGACGCCGCGGATGGTGCGGCCGGGCACCGCGGTGACGGTCAGCGCCTGCCACACCGCGACGTCGTCGATGACGCCCAGCGCCACGCGCCCCACGCGGGCGTCGCCGCGCGCGGTCACTGTAAGCTCCTGCCCGCGCACGACGGGCAACGCGAAGCGACCGGCGTCGTCGGCCACCACGCGCGCCGCCCGCGCCGCCGGGTCCCAGGCGTCGCCCATGGCCACCACCGCCCCCGCCACGGGGCGCCCCTGCTCATCGACGACGACGCCCCGCACAGTCGGCTGCGAGGTCAGGCGCGCCGTCCACGCCGTCGACGGCGCGCCCACCCGCAGCGTCGCGCGCTTCGGCACGTGGTCGCGCGCCGTGACGTAGGCGACGTACTCGCCCGGCGGCAAGGCGGCACGAAAGCGACCGTCGGCTTCGACGTCGACGCGCACGACCCCGGCGACGGCGTCGCGGCGGCGGTCGTCCTGCCACAGCGCCACCGTCGCGTCGGGCAGCGGGCGGCGCGCGTCGCCGACGACGCGGCCTCGCACGACGTGCGTCGCGCGCGCCGCGGCGAGATCGAAGAAGGCGCGCTGTCCACGGCCCTCGCAGCGGAAGTCCGGCGCGCCCTGCAGCGCGTACCCATCGACATCGACGGTCGCGTTCCACGTGCCGGGGGCGAGATCGATGGCGCGGTAGGCTCCGCGGGCGTTGGTGCGGGCCTCGATGCGCTCGACCACCGCGCCGTCGCGCAGCCGCACCAGCGCGACGCGGGCGTCCGCCACGACGGAGCCAGCGGCAGCGTCGTGGACGCGCAGCGACAGCTGACAGGCGCCGGCGTCGTGGGCAGCGGCAGCGGCGACCCACCACGGCGATGGCGAGGTGCGCGGCGGCGCCGGCAGCGTCGTGCGGGGCGCGAACCACCCCTGGGAAGCGAGCGCGGCGAGCACCCCGAGGCCGGGCAGCAGCGTCAGGGCGCGCCGCACGACGACGCTGCCGGTGACCACGAGCCGGGCGACGAAGTCCTTGCGCGAGGCGAACAGCATCGGGGCCTCCGGGTGCAGGCAAGGCTACCAGCCCGCCGTGCGCCCGCCGCGATCCGCGCGGCTTGGTCCACCGCCGAACCACCGACCGCCCGGCGCGCGCCGCGCCCGCGCTCCGCCCGCCGACGGGGCTGCGCTACGCTCGAGCCATGAGCGAGTGGAAGCCCCGAGTCCGCCCCGGTCTGCGCTGGGAGACGCTGTCGCTGGATGCCGCCGACGGCTTTCTCCTCTCGCGCATCGACGGCACCACGTCGGTCATGGGGCTCTCCCACCTGACCGGGCTGCCGGTGGCCCAGGTGCAGGAAGGCCTGCGCCGCCTGCGCGCCAGCGGCGCCCTCGACGCCGACCCCGTCGGTGACGCCGCGGGCGTGACGGTGCCGACGCGCTCGCCGTCACCGGTCGACCACCGCGGCGCGCCGTCGCCGCTGCGGTCGCCCCCGCCGTCGAAGCCCGCCCCCCGACCGGCGCCGGCACAGGGCGCCGCCGCCGACGACGACCACGACCTCTTCGACGGTGACGATGACGAGCTCGTGCTGCGCGCCGAGCTGGCGGCCCTCGCCGCCGACGACCCGTCCGTCGAAGGCGACGCCACCGTCGAGGGCGACGCCGTGCCCGCCGATCCCGTCCGTACCCACGACGCAGCCGACGACGCAGCCGACGCGCGCGACGGCGACGAGCACAAGGACGGGGACGAGTGCGAGGGCGAGGTGGCCCCGGACCTCGAGCAGAGCCTCGAGGGCGACGCCGAGACCGACCACGCCGACGACGCAGAGGTGGGCGATGACGAAGAGGCGGCGGCGCTCGAGGAGAACAACCACCGCAAGCTGTACGAGACGACGTTGCGTCCGCTGCCCGAGGACGAGCGGACGAAGCTCGCGAGGACCGCCACCGGCCCGACGCTGTTGGCGCTGTGCTTCGACCCGGTGCCGGTGGTGATCGGCGGCATCTTCGAGAACCCGCACTGCGGGTTCCCCCACGCCCGCCTCGTCGCCCGCCATCACCGCACGACGCACGGGCTCGATGACGTGCTGCGCCGCGCCGAGCTCGCCCGCGACGCGCAGGTGCAGCGCTACCTGCTCGCGAATCCGATGCTGAACGACGCGCACCTGAAGCGGGTGCTGTCACCCAAGCGCCTTGACGTCATCTACAAGGTCGCGCTGTCGCGCGATCTGCCCGAGAAGAACCGCAGCAAGGTGCGCCTGATCCTGCGCAGCAAGTGGTCCACCGCCGACGGCGAGGCGCGCGCGCACCTCGTGTTCTCCACCGAGGGTCGCGCCCTGACGCTGCTCATCGGACTGCCGTTCGACTCGCAGACGACGACGCTGCTGTGCACACGGGCCTACAACTCGTTGATCCTGATCCAGAATCTGGCGCGCTTCGCGTCGACGCCGCCGCCCATCCTGCAGCACCTGATGAGGCAGCCGCTGGTGAAGCGCACGCCCCACCTGCGCACGCTGATCGCGCAGCATCCGAACTGCCCATCGGACGTCAAGCGCAAGCTGCGCGAGATGTAGCCGGCGTCGGCGTCGACGACGTTGCGCGCTACCGCCCGGCCGCGTCGGCCTTCGCCGCGTGCAGCGCGAGCTTGTCGGGCAGGAACTTCCCCGGATTCAGGATCCCCGCCGGGTCGAAGGCGTCCTTCAGCCGCCGCTGCAGCGCAAGCATGTCGGCGCCGAGCTCGAGAGGCAGGTACTTCTTCTTCGACAGCCCGACGCCGTGCTCGCCGGTGATCGTGCCGCCGAGGGCAAGGACGACCCCGAACAGGTCGTCGAGCAGCGCCTCGACCCGCGGCAGTTCGTCGTCGTCGTCGAACAGCACCTGCGTATGCAGGTTGCCGTCGCCGGCGTGGCCGAAGCTGCACGTCGACAGCCGGTGCTTGTCGCCCAGCTGCGTCGTGCGCGCCACCATCTCGGGGATACGACTGCGCGGAACGACGATGTCTTCGCTGACCTTCTTCTTCTTGATCTTTCGCGTCGCTTCACTAAGCAAGCGCCGGCTCGCCCAGATGTCCCGCCGCTGCCGCGCGTCGGTGGCCAGGAAGGCATCGACGGCGCCGTGCTCCGTCGTCACCTGCAGGCAGCGCTCGAGGGCCTCCAGCGTTCCCGCCTCGCTGTCGCCGTCGGTCTCGATGATCAGCGCCGCGCCGGCATAAGCCGGAAAACGATACGGTGGATTCATCACGCGCACGGCCTCGATGCTGTCCTTGTCCATGAACTCGAGGGTGCGCGGCAGCACTCCGCCTGCGAGCATCGCGCTGACAGCCTTGACCGCCGGCTCCGTCGACGGAAACACCGCCAGCGCGGTCTGCACGAAGCGCGGCGCAGGCAGCAGCTTCAAGGTGATGTCGGTCAGGATCGCCAGCGTGCCCTCGGACCCGGTGAGCAGGCTGGTGACGTCGTAGCCAGCGACGCCCTTGGTGGTCTGGCGGCCGGTCTTGATGCGCTCGCCGGTGGGCAGCACCGCCTCGACGCCGAGCACGTAGTGGCCGGTGACGCCGTACTTCAGCGCCCGCGGGCCGCCGGCGTTGCAGGCGACGTTACCGCCCAGCGTGCACCACGACAGCGACGCCGGGTCGGGCGGGTAGAACATGCCCTCGGCCTCGACGGCCTCCTGAAAGGTCTGCAGGATCACACCGGGCTCGACGTGGGCCACCTGATCGTCGCGATCGATGACGCGGATACGGTTCAGGCGGTCGAGCACCAGCACGACGCCGCCGTAGACGGCGACGCAGCCGCCGGCCTTGCCCGAGCCCGCGCCGCGCGGCGTCACGTAGACGCCGTCCTTCGCGCACAGGCGCATCACCGCCTGCACTTCGTCGACGCTGCCCGGCCGCACGACGACGTCGGGCAGCGACGGCGTCAAGTTGGGCGTCTCGTCGCGCGCGTGCCGCAGCAGGGTCTCTTCGTCGTCGATGGCGTAGGCGTCGCCGACCACCGAGCGCAGGCGCGAGACGAAGTCACGGGGCAGGGTTTTGCGCATGCGCTGTCTTAGCAGCTGCCGCATCGTCGACAGCACCCGCCGTTGCCGACGACGACACTGCCAACGTCGCCACCAGCTCGTTCAGGCGGTTGCAGACCCACTGCGGATCGTCGAGGGCAAGGTCGTGGCCGGCGGCCTGCGTCCCCTGCCCCTCGTGCACCTTCAGCGGCAGCGACAGCAGCTGAGCAATAGCCTCGCTGCAGCGCCAGCTGACGAGCTCGTCACCGTGCGACGTAAGCACGAAGGTGGGCACCGTGATCGACGACGGCGCCTTGACCTTGATCGCAGCGGTGAGCTGCCCGAGGAAGGCGCGCTTCGCCGGCGGCGCCGTGGCGGCGAACTCGACGTGGCGCAGGGCGTCCTGGTCGAGGTTGCCCTGGTGCCGCGTCATGCCGAGCAGCATGCGCTCGCGCGCGTGCACTCCCATCACCAGCGCGGCGACGATCTTCGGCCAGTTGTGCGGGCGCATGCGCTGCCACAGCGGCGATAGATCACCCATGCTCGCGTTGATCACCGCGCCGCAGACGAAGTCCTGCGGATAGCGGGCGAGCCACGTCAACGCGACGATGCCGCCCAGCGACACCGCGACGAGCCCCAGCGGCTCACCCGGGCGTACCAGCGGCTGCAGGCGCGCGCGGATGTCTTCGACGAAGCCCTCGACGGTGGGCGGCACCGGCAGCTCGCGTTGCGTGCCGAAGCCCGGCAGGTCGAGGGTGATCACGTCGGTCGGGCCGGCGTCGGGACCCCGGACGTGATCCACGAAGAACGCGGGGAAGTCGAGCCAGTGACGACGTTCGCGGGTGAGCCCGCGCAGCAGCAGCCAACGCATGCTCTCGCTTGTGACAGCGCCGGCCGATCGGCGCAAGCGCGCCGTCGAAATCGTCGCGCGCGGACGCGTCCGGCGCTCGGGGGGCACTGCGAACAGCCGGTCAGCGCAGCGTCGACAACGCGAGCACCACGACGCCGGCGACGGCGACGACGGCGCCCGCCGCCGCGCGCAGCGTCACGCGCTCGCCGGTGAAGCGGGCGAGGACCAGCGCCCACACCGGCGTCGTCGCCGCCAGCGTCGTCGCGATGCCGATGGGCAGGCCCTTGGCGCCGTACGTGCCGAGCCACATGCCGAGGAACGTGCCGAGGCACGACGCGACGAACACCGGACCAAAGACGCCGCGCCGCAGGAACGGCAGCACCGTGTGCGGCCCGCCCGAGAGCGCGACGACGACGGCGAGCGCGACGGAGCCGAAGCCGATGCGCAGGGCGGCCACGTGGCTCGCCGCGCCCGCCACCACCGCCTTCTTCATCAACGTGTTCGAGACACCCTGCGCCAGCGCCGAGCCGAGCCCGGCGAGCACGCCGACGAGACGGGCGCGCGCGGCGCCCTTGACGGCGGCCGGCGCTACGTCGTGAGCGTCGGTGCCGGCGACGTCGTCGGTCTGGCCGCGGACGAGCACGAGCACCAGACCGCCGAGCACCAGCGCCATGCCCGCCCCCTCGGTGGCGCCCAGAGGGTCGCCGAGGAACACCGCCGCCAGCGCCGCGGTGACGACAGGGACGAGCGGGATGAACAGCACGCCGCGGGCGACGCCGAGGCGCGACAGCGCCACGAAGTAGCCGGTGTCGCTGACCGCCAGCCCGAGCGCCGCCGACACGAACAGCGCGCCGCCGTGCCCCGCCGTCGTGGGCCAGCCGTCGCCCTGCGCGAGCCCGAGCGCGACGAGGGGCGGGAAGGCCAGCACGCACTTCACGAGGTTCAGCGCCGCCGGCGAGCCGCCCGGAGCGCCGCGCAGGACCCGCGCGAAGATCACGGTGGAGACGGCCCACGTCAGGGCGCAGCCCACCGAGGCGAAGACGAAGCGAAGCACGACGGATCAGCGGAACAGCACGCGGATGCGCCGCGTCGCCGGGTGCCCCGTGGTCGAGAACGTCACGCCGGCAGCGCTGACGCGTTGGTTGCCCACGAGGTCGAGCCCGCCCTCGTCGTCGAGCCCGTCGGGCAGCGCCGTACCGTCGCCTTCGAGCACGTAGCCGGCGCCGTCCTCCTCGACGAAGCGGCCCGGCGCGCCGAGCGCCACGACGACGACGCGGTCGCCGGTGGTGCTCGACAGGTCGGCGGCATCGGGGTCGTCGACCTCGAGCAGCGTCTGCGCCGGCGCGGCGGTCAGGGGCACGATGCCGCCGGCGGGCACGAGCACGGGGATCTCGCCGAGCGGCGAAGCGACGTCGATGTCGGCAGGGCCGGTGAGCGCCTCGCGGGACGCACCGAACGTTCCGGGCGCGGCGCCGGGCAGCGGGAACGGCACGAAGCGCCCCGCCGGCAGGTGCACGGTGCGCGACGCGAGGCCCTCGGCGAGCACGGGCGCGACGAGCAGCGACGGGCCGAGCAGCACCTGGTCCTTCAGCGACCACGACGGCTCGTCGTCGGGATACAGCAGCGGCATCGGCACCCACAGGGGCAGCGAGCCGAGCCCGGCGCCCACGTCGACGTCGTCGGCGCCGCTCAGCGCCACGGCCAGAGCGCGCAGGTACGGGTACAGACGAATGTGGATCTCGGCGTAGCGCTTCCAGTGGGCGGTGGTCTCGACGTCGGTGCGCAGGTTGTGGTTCTGCGTGGCATGGGTGCCGTGGTGCGTGCGCATCACCGGGGTGAAGGCGCCGAGCTCGGTCCAGCGGAAGAACAGCTCCTTCGTCGTCGGGTCGTTGGTCGACGACTGGTAGCCGGCGATGTCGTGGGCGAACCACCCGAAGCCCGTCGTCGCGGTGCCGATGCCGATGGGCAGGACCGTGGGCAGGCCGTCATCGCTCGCGAAGCTCGTACGCTGATCGCCAGCCCAGAAGACGTCGACGACGGCGGGCGAGCCGAGGTGGGCCGAGCGCGAGAACAGGATCACCTCGTCGAGCAGCCCCGCCTCGGTCACCGCCTCGCGGTTGAGGCGCGCCCACTCGACGGCGTAGCGGTTGTGGAACAGCGCCGGATCGTCGCCCGAGGCGAGGGCGACGTCGTCGATGGGCATCCACTCGGCGTAGTCGGCCATCCAGCCGCGGGCGCCGAGGCGCAGCGCCTCCTGCAGGTGCTCGCGCTTCATGTATGCCCACGCCTCGGGGTTGCTCAGGTCGAGCAGCGCAGTGGGCGAGAAGTTGCGGTCGGGGCCGGAGAAGATCACGGGCTCGCCAGTGGAGGCGGTCCTCACGGCGTGGCCAGCGGCGGTGATCTCGTCGAAGACATCGCCGGTCCGGGTGACGAAGGTGTTGAAGTACACCTGATGGGCGAACCCCTGCGCGCGCAGCGTCGCCGTCATGTCCTCGTAGGTCGGGTAGTGCTCGCGGTCGAGGCGCCAGTCCTCGTCGAGCCGGTACAGCGCCCCGCTGGGCTCGCCGCCGCGCCAGTCCTCGCTCCAGATGACACTCGACGGGATCTGCTCTGCGCGCAGGAAGTCGGCGAAGGCCCGGACCTCGGCCTCGGAGAAGATGGCGTCGTTCCACGGCGCGAGGGCGTAGGGCGGCAGCGGGCGCGGGCGCCCGAGCACCTTCGACAGCCGCTGCTGCGCCGCCAGCGGCGAGGGCGCCGAAAGGACGCGCACGACCTGCGTGTCCTGCCAAACCTCGAACGAGGCACGGTCGGGTCGGGTCTTGCACAGGTCGAAGCGCGCGAAGGCCGACGTGTCGACGACGACGGCGACGGCGTCGCTGCGCACGAAGGCCGGTATCGGGGCGTGGGTCGTGTGCCGGCGGCCGAGCACCTGCCACACCAGCGGCATCTCGTTGTCATCGGTCTTGCCGATCCCCTGCTCGCTGACCCACAGCGGCACGATCTGGCCGCGGTGGTCGACGTCGGCGCTCTGCGCGCCGAGGCCGAGGAAGTGGTGGTCGGGCGCGCAGGTGGTGCCGGTGAAGATCCGCGACGCCCCCGGCGCCGTTGTCGTCAACAGCACGCCGTCGTCGGCGGTCACCGCCGTCGTGGCGACCACGTCGTCGCCGCGGCGCCACTCGACGTCGATGCGCTCGTCGGTGGCCGTGGTGATGACCAGGGCGTCGGCGAACACGGCATCGTCGAAGTCCTCGACGATGTCGAACATGCCGAACTCCATCAGATAGCGCGCGCCGCCGCCGCTCGTGCCGACGTCCCCTGGCTGCAGCGACCAGACGACCCGATCATCGCGGCTGATGGTCAACAGGCCCCGCTCGGCGTCGACAACGATGTCGTCGTCACCGAAGCGCGCGCGCGCCACCGTGGGCGCGCCGCAGGCGCACGAGGGAACGAGCGACGCGGAGAGCGTCGCGGCCATGAGGAGGAGAACGAGAGTTCGGTGGATCGAGGCGCTCATGGGGTAGTGCTACCCGGCCGCTCCGCGTTTGACACGGTGTTTGTCCTTTCATGCTGTGCCGACGATGCGTTGACGGACCGTGCCGGCGGCGTCGCGTTGGCTGCGCAGCGAACGCCTCCGACGAATGCGTCGAGACGCTTGAATGGTTCGGCTTCGTTCGCCATACCGGGCGCCGTGGCGGTGCCGGTCCCGGCGATCCCGCCGGGCGGAGGAGGTGACGTCGTGGCCAACGCGGTCTCCGACCTGCAGAACGACGACCTCGAGGCCGTCCTTTTGGCCGACGACGGCACCGCCGGCGCCTTCCTGCGGCTGCTACCCCACCCCGCCGACGTCGTCGAGGCGTTGCGCGCGGTGGAGGTGCGGGAGTGGCCGCGCCTGCTGCGGCTGGTGGCCGACGAGTCCGAGCGCGCCGAGACCGTGGCGTTGCTCGAAGAGGACGAGCGCTCACGCCTGCTCGATCTGCTGCGCGCCGACGAGATCGGCGCGCTGATCAAGAACCTCGACTCCGACGACGCCACCGACGTCCTCGAGGAGCTCGAGCCCGCCGAGCAGAAGGAGGCGCTGGCCTCGCTGCACCCCACCGAGCGGGCCCAGGTCGAGGAGCTGCTGCAGTACGCCCCCGACAGCGCCGGCGGCATCATGCAGGTCGAGCGCGCCCAGGTGTCGCAGACCGGCACCGTCGACGACGCCATCGCCCGCGTCCGCGCCCTCGTCGAGGACGACATCCAAGTCTACAGCGTCTACGTCGTCGATGACGAAGAGCGGCTGACGGGCGTCGTCGATCTGAGCAAGCTGCTGCTGCACCGCGGCGACAAGAAGATCGCCGACCTGCTCGAGGCGCCGCTGGCAAAGGTGCTGCCAGACGTCGATCAGGAGAACGTGGCGCGCCTGTTCAAGAAGTACGGCATCAGCTCGCTGCCGGTCGTCGACAAAGAAGGCCGCCTGCTCGGCCGCATCCTGCATGACGACGTCATCGACGTGGTCGTCGAGGAGGCCGAGGAGGACGCGCTGAAGCAGGCGGGCACCAGCTCCGAGGAGCTGCTGTACCGCGACCGCGTCTTCGCCATCGCCCGGGTGCGGCTGCCGTGGTTGATCGTCACGCTGCTCGGCTCCCTGGTGTCGGCCAAGCTCATCCACGTCTACTCGGGCGTGCTGAACGCGGCGATCATCCTCGCGGCCTTTGTTCCGGTCGTCACCGCCATGGGAGGCAACGTCGGCGCGCAGTCGGCCACGATCCTGACCCGCGGGCTCGCCACCGGTCGCATCGACGCCAGCGACGTCGTCTCGGTGGTGCTGCGCGAGATCCGCGTCGGCCTGGTGATGGGCTCGGTGTGCGGCGCGCTCGTGGGCGGCATCGCGGCGCTCTTGTTCTCGGACGGCAAGCCGGTGCTAGGCGTCGTCGTGTTCGCTGCGATGGTGTGCGCGATGACCGTGGCCGCCACCGTCGGCGCCGTGGCGCCGGCGCTGATGAAGCGCGTGGGCGTCGACCCGGCCATCGCCTCGGGTCCGTTCGTGACCACGGCCAACGACTCCATCGGCATCGTCATCTACCTGTCGACGGCGCTGTTGTTCCTCGAGCGGCTGCGATGACCACCACGCACAAGCCCGACGGCGACGCTTCGTCGACGACGTCCGCCCCCGCCGTCGTCGTGTTCTGCGACGGCTCGTGCCTCGGCAACCCCGGGCCCGGCGGCTGGGCGGCGCTCATGCAGACGACGACGAAGGCCGGCCCGGCGGAAAAGATGCTCACCGGCCACGCCGCCGACACGACCAACAACCGCATGGAGCTGCAGGCGGCCCTGGAGGCGCTGCGGGCGCTGACGAGGCGCTGCGCCGTCGACGTGCACACCGACTCGAACTACGTCGTGCAGGGCATGAAGAGCTGGATCCACGGCTGGAAGAAGAAGGGCTGGAAGAACTCCGCCGGCAAGCCGGTCGAGAACCAGGACCTCTGGCTGGCCCTCGACGAGGCCGCCGCCCGCCACGCCGTGCGCTGGCACTGGGTGCGCGGCCACAACGGCCACCCCGAGAACGAGCGCGTCGACGTCGCCGCCCGCGACGCCGCCACCCGCGGCCGGGCCCGCGCCCGGTGATGGCCCGCGCGAAGGCCAGCGCGATGGCCGCATGACGCTGTTCGTCGTCGGCGTGGGCGCCTCGGGCTTCGACGCCGCCGCCCGCGTCGACGCGGGCGTCGGCGCCCTCGCCCAGCTCGACCCCGGGGTGCTCGCCGTGCGCGGGCAGAGCCGGCGCTACGCCAACCCCCCGTGGGGCGGCGCGACGCGCGCGCCGTTCGTGAACGCCGCCGTCGTCGTCGACACTCCGCTGCCGGCGCGCGCGCTGCTTGGGGTGCTGTTCGCGGTGGAGCGTCGGCGCGGTCGCGTGCGGACGACGAAGAACGCGGCGCGCACGCTGGATCTAGACGTGCTGTGGTCGCCGTCGGTGAGGTCGACAAAGACGGCGCCGCTGTTGCCGCACCCGCGACTGGCGCAGCGCTCGTTCGCGGTGGTGCCCGCCGTCGAGGCGCTGCATGACGCCGGCGTCGTCGTGCCCGCGTGGCTGCGGGACGCGGCGCGCGCCCACGGGCTGGCGCCGCTGCGCGCCGTGGGCTCGTTGCGCGAACCCTGAATTCTCGCGACACGAGGACACCGCCGGGTGCGCGCGCACCCGGGGGCGTCCTCGTGTCGTTGTCATCGTCGTCCGCGTCGGCCTCAGCGACGCGCGAGCACCGGCGCCACGCGGCGCAGCTCGGCGGCCAGCTCGCGGCGCTCTTCGGCGAAGCGACCGCGGGCGGCGCTCTCGAGCAGGGCGGCGGCGTCGGCCAGGTCGTGGCCGCTGGCGTAGGGCGAGCCGCGCAGGATCTCGGCGGCGAGGGCCACGGCCACGGCGGCGCGGCCGTCGTCGTCGAGGTCGTCGGCGCGCGCGCGCAGCGCGGCGGCGGGGATGGGCGCGACCAGCTCGTCGGCGCGGGTGCCGCGGGGCGCCTTGGCCCGCACGCGCACGACGCCGAGGTCGCCGCGGGGCGCCGCTTGCGCCAGCTCGACCTCGTACAGCGCGGTGACGGCGTGGCCGGCGCCGATCTCGCCGGCGTCCTTCTTGTCGTTGCGGAAGTCCTCGTCGACGACGTCGCGGTTCTCGTAGCCGAGCAGGCGGTAGCTGCTGACGACGTCCTTGTTCCACTCGACCTGGATCTTCACGTCCTGGGCGATGGTCTCGAGGGTGCCCTCGAGGTTCTGGACGAAGGTCTTCTCGGCGGTCTTCAGCGAGTCGATGTAGCTGTAGTTGCCGTTGCCGGCGTCGGCGAGCTGCTCCATCAAGTGGTCGTTGTAGTTTCCGGTGCCGAGGCCCACCGTCGACAGCATCACGCCCTCGCTGACGTAGCCCTTCACCGACCGCAGGATGTCGTCGTAGCCGACGTTGCCGATGTTGGCGTCGCCGTCGGACAGCACGATGACGCGCGCGCTGCGGCCGCCGCCGAGGCCCTTGGTGGCCTCGCGGTACGCCATCTCCATGCCCGACCCCATGTCGGTGCCACCGCCGCTCTGCAGGGCGTCGATGGCGGCGTGGATCTGCGACTTCGACCGCGCCGTTGTCAACGGCAGCACCAGGCGCGTCGCGCCGGCGTAGGTCGCGAGGCCGACGGCGTCGTCCTCGCGCAGCTGGTTGACGAGCAGGTGCAGCGCCTCCTGCGCCAGCGGCAGCTTGTCGGGCTCGCTCATCGAGCCGGACACGTCGACGAGGAACACCAGGCTCGTGGGCGCGCGCTCATGCCGGCTGACCTCGCGGCCCTTCAGCGCGACGCGCACGACGTGCTTGCCGGGCGACAGCGGCGACGGCGCACCCGCCGCGTGGACGACGAACGGCACCGAGCCCGCGTTCGTCGGCGCGTCGTAGGTGTAGCCGAGGGCGTTGACCCACTCCTCGACGCGCACCGCCGCCGGCGGCGGCTGCTGCCCCTGACGCAGGAAGCGGCGGGCGAACGTGAACGAGCCGGTGTCGACGTCGGCGGCGAACGTCGACAGGTGGTCGACGGCGGTGAGCACGAACGGGTTCGTGCCGGCGTGGACGAACGTGCCTCCCTCGGTGACCCGATCCACGTCGGTGAGGACGTCGCCCACGGCGCCCCGCCGAGGCGGCTCGGCCTTCCGCTGGTCGCCGACGGCGCTGGGGCCGCGCAGCGCGACCGACGCCGACGGCGGGGGCGCAATCGACGCGGGCATGGGCGGCGACGACGGCGGCAGGAACGAGCGCTCCTGCGGGCCGTCGCCCGGCGCCGTCTGGGCGACCTCGGCGTTCGCCCTCGCCTCGCCGGCGTCGCGCGCCGCCGCCTTCTTCGGCGCACGGAGGGAGTGTGGGTCGGCGGCGGCGGACTGCGGGGCGCGCTCGCTGGCGAGCGCACAGCCGACGACGGCGGCGCTGCCGGCAAGCGCAGCGGCGAGGAGCGAGGTCTTCACGAGGTTCGGGCGGCGCATCGGGGTCTCCTTCGGGGGGGGGCTTGGCGGTCGAACGGCTGACCACGGGCGCCGGTCTGTGGTTCACCGTTTTTTTCGGACGGGCGCGGATCAGCGAGTCCGGTAGGTTTCCTGCCCATGACCCCCGCGTTGCTCGCGCTCCCGCTCGCCCTGCTCGCCACGGCGTCGACGTCTCCGGCGCCGGCGGCTGCCCCGACGTTGCCGCTTCAGCCAGCCCACGCCGCCCTGCGGGCCGCGCTGCAGGGAGCCGACGAAGGCGCCGTCGACCGGGCCTTCGCCGAGGCAGTCGGCGCCGGCGCGGGCTTCGTCGTCCGCCGGCTCGAGCGCTCCGACCGCGCCGCGGCGTGCGCCGACGTGCAGCGTCTCGTCGACGGCGGCGGCGCGCTGCGCGAGCTGGCCCTGCCCCGGCACCTGCGCTGCCTGACCGACGCCGCCGACGCCCCCGCGGGGCGCGTTGTCGCTGACGTCGTCGCTGGCGCTCTGGCGGGACCGCTCGGGCGCGACCCTGCCGTGCTCGCGGCGGCCACCGCTCTCATCGAGCGGAGCGCAACCATGCCCGCCGTCGACGTCGCGCGGGCCCTCGACGCGCTGCGCACGGCGCCGCTGCCGGTCAGCGAGGCCGCGCGGCGCGCCGCCGTCGCCAAAGGGCTGCGCCTGCTCGCCGCCCGCGCCCCGCCGGCGGTGGCTTTGGCGGCGAAGGCGCGCCTGCTCGACGAGCTGCCCGAGCAGCCGCGCGGCGACCTGGACGACGACGGCGCGGTCACGGCCGCGCGGCGCGTCGCCCGGGCGACGGTCCTCGAGCGGCTGCAGAAGAACGACGACGTCGTCGCGCTGGTGGGCGATCTGGTCGGCAAGGACTGCGAGGCGGCCCTGCTCGTCGCCAAGGCGAAGCGCAAGCTGCGGCGCTACGCCGAGGCACGGCAGGCCCTCGCCCACGCGACCCACGAACGCTGCGGCGAGACCCGCAAGAAGGCCCGCTACCTCGAGCTGCGCGTCGCCTCGATCCAGAAGGGCGCCTCCGTCGAGGGGCTCGCCCGCGCCTTCCTCACCGAGTGGGGCAGGGATCCCCTGGCCGACGACGTGCTCGTGTGGCTGGCCGAGACGCGCGGCGCGCGCGGCGACGACGCCGCACGCGACGAGGCGCTCGCGCGGGTCGTCGCTGGGTTCCCCGACGGCGACATGGTCGACGACGCGCGCTTCCGGCTGGCGCTGTCGACGGCGCTGCGCGGCGAGCACGAGCGGGCGCTCGGGCTGCTCGACGACGCCGAGCGCGCGCTGGCCGCGCGGGCGCGGCCGCGCCCGGTCGACCTCGACCGCGCCCGCTACTGGAAGGCGCGCCTCGCGCTCGCCCCCGACCCGCGCTCCCTCGACGTCGTCGTCGACCCCGACGCCGCCCGCGCCGGCCGCGAGGCCGTCGCCGCCTTCGCCCGGCAGCGCGGCGCCTCGTACTACGGCCACCTGGCGCGGCGGCTCCTGCGCGCCAGCGGCGGCGACGCTGTCGTCGACGACGCCGGGCAGCCGCGCGCCGTGCTCGCCGCCGACGCCACCGTCGCGGTGCCCGCCGGCCTCGCCCGCGACCGCCGCTTCGCCCTCGCGCTGACGGCGCTCGACGTGGGCTTCGACGACGAGGCCGCGGCGCTGCTCGTCGACGTCGCCAGCGACGCGGCGTTCTCCGGCGACCGCGACGCGGTGCTCGCCGTGGCCGCGGCGTTCGTCACCGCCGGCCAGCCCGACCGCGCCCACCAGACGCTGCGCAA
>Ga0194129_10005013_pt1 | contig 17177 bp, 16 predicted proteins | sample TA2KigCa35mmetaG_FD_150862 | JGI IMG/M metagenome (GOLD analysis project Ga0194129, IMG submission 150862) | Freshwater microbial communities from Lake Tanganyika, Tanzania - TA2015038 Kigoma Deep Cast 35m | ecosystem: Environmental > Aquatic > Freshwater > Lake | place: Tanzania: Lake...
AACGGGTAGGTGTTGTTGCTGATGGTCGTGGAGCCCGGAGCGATGCCGTTGACCGTCCACTGCTGGGCGGAACCCCGCAGGTACGGGAATGCCCGGAAGCTGGCCCAGCTCATCCACCACACCGCGTTGTTGATGTTGTTGATGGTGGTCGTCGATGCCTCCACCGGCTTCGAGTCGTTCTCGAAGGGGAAGAACGCCGCAGCCGGACCGGCTCCGTCGGTGTCCACCTTCTTGACGCAGGTCCCGGCGTTCGGGTCGAAGCCGATGAAGCCCCGGAACGTGGCCTGCGTACCCGAGGCGGAGTTCATGCCGATGGGCTCGATCACCTGTCCGGCGTCGGCCGGATTGCCGGTGATCTGGTCCCAGGTGGTGATGGAGCAGTTGTAGATGCCCTGGATCTGCGCCAGCGTCAGGTTGCCCGGCGACCGGGTGCCGTAGGTGACGACGGACAGGCCGTCCTTGCCGATGGCCCAGAAGTTGGCCGTGGACTCACCCGAGGAGCCTGGGCCACGGGACGAGCGGGCCATGTCGAGCTCACCGGCGATGAGCTGCTTGACACCGGTGGACGATCCCGTCGGGAACAGCTGGGAGTTCACGTCGTGGTCCCAGTTGCCCTTGATGTCGGTCTGCGGGTTGGTGGTCGAGCCGTCGAAGCCGACGCACTTCCGCGTGTTGCCGGCCGGGGTGGTCGGGAACCCGTTGATCGTCTCGCAGCCCTTGGCCTGGTTGTAGACGACGTCGAATTCCTGGTTCACCCGGTAGGTGGTGTCGGACCCGCCCGAGACCAGCAGGTCCGGGAGGTCGTCGTAGCCGGACGGCTCCGGCGCCAGGGCGCCGGCGGAGCCGATGCTCGTGAGGAGGGTCGCTCCGGCGATGGCGCCGGCGACCAGGGACTTGAACTTCATGGTGTCTCCCTCGAGGTGAGTGGTGGGTTGGACTTGCTGGGTTGGGGAAGGGTCCGGCCGACCGTCGGGGTCGACCGGACCCCGGGGGGATCAGGCCAGCGCCTGCTGACGGCGCATGAACACGAAGCCGCCGATCAGCACGAGCGCGCCGACCACCGGCAGGAGGATGGCCACGGGGGCCTCGGGGATCACGCCGCCGGACTCGACGATCGTGAAGGGGATGTCGGCGGCCTGGTTGTTGTTGAACAGGCTGTCGTTGGTGACCCGCACGTAGCAGGTCGTGAACTTCTGGATGCCCGCCGGGGCGACGTCGGCGTCCGCGAAGCAGCCCCAGGGCTGGTCACCCGAGGGGTCCGGGCCACGGAAGACCGTGTACGCCGTGGTGCCGCTCCCGGTCGGGGTGGCGAACGGGTTGATGCTCGACAGCGGGGCGCAGTCCTGGCCCGGGTTGAACGTGGGGTCGGTCGACAGCTTCTTGCAGATGTCGACGTAGATCAGCTTGTTGGGGGCCTGGCCGGACCAGTTGACCGTGACGGGCGCCTCGGTCTGGCCGGGGGCGAAGGCCACCGGGTTCGGGTTGACCGTACCGGTCGGACCCTGGGCGCCGGCCGGTGCGGCCACCGACAGGCTCAGGAGGAGCACCCCGGCGACAGCCGCAGCACCCAGCACTCGCTTCATCATGTTCAACAGCCTTTCGTCAGGGACGGCCCTCGCCGCCAGGGGCGACAATGCGGGACCCGGAACGGGCTGGCAATGGCTCCGCGGCAGTGTTCCGCCGGTGTTCGTGACCAGTTCATCTGCCGCTCCGCTGATCGTCTGCTGGGGGCGATCCGGACACCTCCGGTTCGCTTCGGTCGACCCGCCCGGCGCAGTCCCGAGGCCGTACCGGGGCCGTACCGCGAGGCCACATCCGGCCACCGCGCGGGGTCGAGCCGACTCAGTACGTGACCGGGAGGAACGAGTTCAGGTTGAACAGGACCAGCACGACGCCGATGGCGACGACCGGTCCGCCGATCACGACGGCCACGCCCAGGCTGTAGCGCCGCCGCAGGTCCCGGGCGGCGAACGCCCCGGCGACGGCCACCATCGCCCCCGCCAGCAACAGGACGGCACCGGACGCCGGACGCTCGTCGAAGGAACCCACGTCCTCGGAGTCCGACACCGGCACCCGTGCGTCCTCGGGCACCTCGGGCTGCGGCCCGGATGCGGACGCCGTGACCACGACGCGCTCGCTCGAGAACGGACCGCCGGCGCTGGTCACCAGGGTCAGCCGCGTCGGCCCGTCGGCCACCATGACCTCGGTCTCGCTGCCGTCCACCTTGGTCACCTCGGTCACCTTGTACACGTAGACGCGGTCGTCCCGGGTCCGGACGAAGATCCGGTTCCCGCCGACCAGCTGGTCGATCTGGCCGAACGGATAGCTCCACAGCGTCGAGTGACCCAGGATCACGGTGTTGCCCTGTCCGGGCGGGGCGCTCCCCTCCCGCCAGCCGGGTCCGCCCCGCAGCTGCACCGGTTCCGCACCGCGGGTCACGACCTGGTCCATCCCCAGGATCGGGATCTGCAGGAGCAGCGCCGCCTCACCGACGGCCACCTCGGTGGCCGGCTCCCGGTACTCGTCCCGGAGGTGCTGCTGACGGACGCTCGCCGACTCGGGCAGCAGGAACACGATGAGCAGTGCCAGGGCGAGCAGACCTCCCAGCACGGCCAGCACGACCACCCGTCCGCTTCGACCCCCGCCCGACGACCCGGCGGAGTCGGCGTCGTCGCCGGCCTCGGGATCGGTCGGCAGGGGATCGGTCGGCACGGGATCGGTCGGCACGGCGTCGCCCGGCGGGGCGTCGGGGTCCGGCCCGTACGACGGCACGTCGAAGCCGTCCGGATCGTAGGCGGACGGCCATCCGGGAGCGTCGGGCGCTGCTGTGTCCTGCACGCTCACCCGAAGCCGCTCCTGCGTTCGTAGAGCTTCCAGACGACCATGGCGAACAGCGCTCCCAGCCCCAGGGTCACGGCCCGGTCGAGCGGCGGCAGTGTCTGGCCGGGAATGGGCAGGGGCATCCGCCGGGACACCGCCGTGCCCGTCGCTCCGGTGGATGAACCTGCGGCACCCGACGAGGCAGCGGCATCGACCGCTCCACCCACCGCCGCCCCGGCGTCGAGCTGTTCACCGGCGACCTCGGCGGCCAGTTCGTCGAATCCGGCCGGGATGTCGGACGACCCCGTGTCGAACCCCGGATCGCTGAAGCCGGCGTCGAACCCGGCGTCGAAACCGGAGCCCGACCCCGCGTCCGTCGGGACGGGCGGCTCGGGGGTCGCCGGTCCGGTGCAGAGCTTCACCGGCGATCCGGTGAGCACGCCGCTCGGCACCCACGGGGTGCCGTCGTCGCTCGTCGAGACGGTCCCCTTGGCCGACGCGCAGTTCGACTCGACGATCCGGTCCGCGGCGGCCAACGCCTCGCTGACCATCGCCGGGGTCAGTCGGCCGTCTCCCAGTTCGGCGGCCCGGACCTGACCCGCGGTGACCTGCAGGCGGATGAACGAGGCCGCCGCGTTGGCCTCGTCCGCGGTCAGTCCACTCGCCGGGACGTAGGCACGGTTCACCCAGGCGATCGGGTACGCGCCCTTCGCCGGGTTGGTCGCCGCCGCCAGCGGCTTCCCGCCGTCCAGCGCCACGGCCGCACTGATGCTGTCCGGGGTCGGTGACAACCACTCGCCGGCCGCGTTGCGGACCTGGGCCCGGAACAGGGGCACCCGCTCGGACGGCGGCTTGGCTGCGTTCAGCGCCACCGCCTCGGCGGCGGCACCGGTCGCAGCTGCGGCGATCGTGCCGCCGAGTGCGACCTCGCTGCCGGCCGGGTCCAACCCGCCGAAGATCGTCGAGACGACGTTGTCCATCCCCTGCCGGGACGGGGTCAGGAACCCGGGCCACAACTCGCTGGGGACGTCCTCCGGGTCGCTGCCGGGTGTCGCTGCGAGCGCCGCCCGACGCTGCGCCCCGGCGGTGATCGCCACGTAGGCGTCCAGGTACTGGTTGAACGCGTCGCCGTCGCTGCGCACCAGCGGTCGGGCGCCTCGGATGGGCGGCACCAGCCGGTAGCCGTCGGGGAGGACCGGCCCCATGTCCCGGACGAAAGAGCCCGAGTTCCAGACGTTGTTGCCCACGTAGAACGTCTCGACGAGCGACTCGCCGCCCAGCCGCAGGTCCGCCGTCAGCAGGATCCGGTCGGCCTGGGTGCACTCGACCAGCGGCTCACCGGTCTGCTCGTCGACCTCGTCGCACCGGGTCGGGAACAGGCCGATCTCCGGCACGAACCCGAACACCTCCAGACCGACCGCCTGCACCGGCGCCGAGACGACCCCGCGGCCCGACTGCTGCAGCGCCGCCCGCTGGGCGTCGGTCAGGTCGACCCCCGAGACGATCAGGTCCACCTCACCGTCCACGAACGACGCGCGGGCGTCCTGGGTGCCCGAGACGATGTACTCGATCGAACTCCGGCGCTTCGCCGTGTCGAGCTGCTGGATGTTCGCCAGCGCTGCGGGCACGACCTCAGCGGTGATGCGGGCGTTCAGCACCACCGGATCGGTGGTGGTACCGCCGGACTGCGCGGGCGCGACGACCGGCATGAACACCCATGCGACCGCCACCGCCGCTGCGGCCAGTCGGAGCACCAGACCACGGCGGGTCATCGCCGCGACACCGCCGCCCGACCGCCCTTGGCGGCGAACAGTCCGGCTGCGACCAGGGCCGCTCCCATCAGGAACGTGAACAGCACGTCGCTGTTCTCGGGTCCGGCGCTGCCGGTCGCCCCGACAGCCGTCCCGCTGGGGCTCGCCGCGCCGAATCCGGCGGCGAACTCCTCGGCCAGTGCGGCCTCCTCGGCGCTCGCGGCGCTCGCACCCTCCACGGCACCCTCGGCGACGGCGCCGGCCTCACCGGCCACGGCGGTCTCACCGGCCACGGCGGTCTCACCGGCCACGGCGACCTCGGCGCCGGCGGCTCCGGCTGCTCCCCCGCCGGCCGCACCGGCACCTCCGGCTCCCGCACCGCCGGCGGCACCCGCACCCGCTCCGGGCGCCGCGATCTCGAGTTTCGGGGGCGGCGGCGCCGCACACGAGCCCGGCCGGGCCGGAGCGCCGGGGATCTGCGAGGCGGCGGTCAACGCCAGGTCGACGAGCACGCTCGAGAGCCGCGAGTACAGCAGCGGCTCGGCCCGCTCCTGGCCCTTGCAGACGGCGTAGTAGAGGTACTCGGCCAGCGTCCTGCCCTTGGCCGGGTCGAACCCGGCGGTCTGGGCGATGGCGTAGGAGTAGGTCGACGGGAAGTACGCCCGCGGGTCCCGGCCGTCGTAGGCCAGGTCGAACGTTCCGTTCGGGCGGGGCCGGGCGAATCCCAGCGCAATGGTCGAGTTCGCCGGCAACGGCGGGGTGAACACACCGACGGCGTTCTGGACCGACGCCGCCGGCAACCCCTTGACCTTGGTGTACCCGGTCTCGATGTAGGTGATCGTGTCGGCACCGGTGGAGTCGTTGCCGACCACGTTGGCGATGCCGTCGGAGGCGAACGCCTGCGACACCGACCCGTAGTTGTTGGGCCACTGCGAGATCGGCTGGCCGGCGCCCAGGTACTGGTCCTGTCCGTAGTTGCCTGACCCGATGAACGCCTTGAACGCGTTCCACACGGCCGGTGCCCGCTGGATGCAGAACTCGCTCAGCACGTAGCTGGTGCCGGACCGGTCGGATCGGACCACCGGTCGGATCTTGCGGTCGGGAAGACCGACCCCCGGGTTGGTCGCCGCGATCGACGGGTCGTTCCACTTGATGTTCGGGACGGTGAAGACCTTGCAGGCCGCCTCGGCGGTCAGCTTCACGTCGGTGAGCCGCTTCCCGTTCGTGCCCTTCACGTTGAACATGAACGCCACGGCGCCCGCGGCCACCGGGACGTAGACGAATCCCTTGCGGGCGGTGCCGTTGAGCCGGTCGACCTCCTCGGCCAGGAACTGGATGTCGCTCTGGCCGAAGTCGAGCGCTCCCGAGATGAACTTGTCACGCCCGAACCCCGAGCCGGCCGACGTGTAGTTGATCTTCAGGTTGTACGGCGGCTTCGCCACGTCGGCCCGCCACTGGGACACGAGCAGGCTGACGAACGACGAGCCGCCGCCGGTGACGATCGGCCCCTGGGCGTCGGCCGCCGGAGGCTGCACCACGGTGACGGCGGCCAGCACGCCGACCGCCGCCAGGATGCGCACCGCCAGGTGCAGTGGGTGACGTCGGATCCCGCTCATCCGAACCTCCCGTTCACGTAGTCGAGCGTCCGAGGGTCGGACGGGTTGTCGAACATCCGCTCGGTCGGACCGTTCTCGACGATCCGGCCGGGCTCACCCAGGGTCTCGACCAGGAAGAACGCGCACTGGTCGCTGACCCGCTGGGCCTGCTGCATGTTGTGGGTGACGATCACGATGGTGATGTCGTGGCAGAGCTCACGGATCGTCTCCTCGATCACCCGCGTGGAGATCGGGTCGAGCGCCGAGCACGGCTCGTCCATGAGCAGCACGTCGGGGTGCACCGCCAGCGACCGGGCGATGCAAAGTCGCTGCTGCTGACCACCCGACAGCGACATGCCGGACTCGTTCAGCCGGTCCTTCACCTCGGCCCACAGACCGGCCCGTCGCAGGCACTGCTCGACGAGCCCCTCGGGGTCGTCGGTCTTGGATCCCGACAGACCCAGTCCGGCCAGCACGTTGTCGGCGATGGACATGGCCGGGAACGGGTTCGGCTTCTGGAACACCATGCCGATCCGGAGCCGCACCTCGGTGGGACTCATGTCGACGCCGTAGATGTCGACGCCGTTCAACAGCACCTGACCGGACAGTTCGGCTCCGGGCACCAGTTCGTGCATCCGGTTGAGGGCCCGCAGGAACGTCGACTTGCCGCAGCCCGACGGCCCGATCAGCGCCGTGACCTCGCCGGGTTCCATGCTGAGCGAGCAGCGCTCCAGCACCTTGCGCTTGTTGAACCACTGGCTGAGCTGGTGGACGTCGAGTCGACCCGGCAACTGGTCGTCGCGGATGCCACCGACCCGGGCGCGTTCCTCGGGGGCCTCGGTCGCTGCGGCCGGCTCGGCCCACAGCGATGGTGCCGTCGGGTCGTCGACCTGTGCCTCGGCCGGGGGCGTGACGACCGGGACCGGCGGGACCTCGGCCCACGGCTCGGCCGGCGTCGGCGCGACGGGTGGCGGAGCGACCGGGGGAACATCGGCCCAGGGCTCCACCGGCGGAGCGATCGGCGGTGCGACCGGCGGCGGGTGCGGGACCTCGGCCCACGGCTCGACCGGCGGCGCGGCGGGAGCGGTCAGGTCGACGACCGGGGGAACCGGCGGCGGCGCGTAGGGCGGCGGGGGTGGCGGGGTGGGCGCGTTCACGGTCACCTTCCGGTTCGCTTGCGGGCACCGCGTTCACCGATGACGCGGGCGGTGATGAACAGGACGAGCACGAGCAGCAGGAGCACCACGGCGGCCGACCAGGCCCGGGCGATCTGGGCCTCGTTCGGCTCGCGCAGCAGACCCCAGATGAACAGGGGCAGGTCCGACTGCGGCGCCGAGAACGGGTTGTAGTTCGTCACGGCGCTGCCGAAGGCGGTGAGCAGCACGGGCGCGGTCTCGCCGATGGCTCGGGCCACGCCCAGGATCGACGCCGTGATCAGGCCGGCCCGGGCGGTCGGCAGCACCACCTGGACGACGCTGCGCCACTGCGGGGCACCGAGCGCCAGGGCGGACTCGCGCAGGCCGTTGTCGATCGTCCGCAGGATCTCCTCGGCGGTCCGGGTGACGATCGGGATCATGATGATGGCGAGTGCCACACCGGCGGACGCACCCGAGAACCCCCGGCCCGTGTTGACCCAGACCGTGAACACGATCAGACCGGCGACGATCGACGGCAGACCGCTCATGGCGTCGACGATGAAGCGGACCGGCACGGCGAGGCGGCCCTTGATCTCGTGCAGGTAGATGGCGGTCAGGATCGCGATCGGCACCGAGATGACCGTGGCGATCGAGATCTGCTCGAGCGTGCCGATGAGTGCGTGGTAGATGCCACCGCCCTCGTCGAGTGGCCCGACCTCGGCGATGTCACTCGTGAAGAACTCGGTGTTGACCACCGGCAGGATCACCAACATGGCCCCGACGGCGCACGCCGCGCCGACGACCCGGGGCAGCAGCCGGGTGAGCGCCGTGCCGGTGCCGGCCGCCTCCCGACGGCCGAGCCGCCAGCGGACCACGACGGCGACCGCGACCATGAGCGTCACGGCGCCCAGTCGGGCCACCCACTCGCTGGTCGGCAGGTCGTCGACCAGCCCGCCGATGCCCTCGATGAGCACGAAGACGATCATCCAACCGAGCACGCCGACGGCGAACGCCCCGCTCAACCAGATGAGGGTCGTCACCAGTCGGTCCATGGCGACGACCTTGGACGTGCGCGCCCGGGCGGTGACGTAGGTGCCGGTGACGAACCAGATGATCGCCCAGATGGCGAACGTCAGCGGGGCCGACCAGTCCATGACCAGGCAGAGCGCCCAGGCGAACGCCAGCGCCGACACGGCCGACAGGACGAACTCCAGCCGGTCCGACGGACCGAGGGCCGACGGACGGAACGGGACGTCCGGGTCGGACGCCGGCGGCTCCGGGTCGTCGACGATCGGCCGCTCGACGACCGGCTCGACGACCTCGTCGACCTCGGCCACGTCGGCGGACTCGTCCAACCAGATGGTGTCGGTGCGCTCCAGTTCGACCGTCACGGCTCAGCCCGCCAGCTTCGACCGGTTGACGATCGCGCGGGCGATCAGGTTGACGATCAGCGTCATGATGAACAGCGCCAGACCGGCGGCGATGAGTCCGTTGATCTCGAGCCCCTGGGCCTCGCCGAACTTGGTGGCGATCAGCGCCGAGATGGAACCGCTGCCCTGCTCCAGGATGTTCAGGTTCGGCTGGAACACCAGGTCGATCACGAGCACGACGGCGATCGTCTCGCCGAGCGCCCGGCCGAATCCCAGCAGGATCGAGCCGACGATGCCGCTCTTGCCGAACGGCAGGACGACGTCTCGGATCATCCCCCACCGGCTGCCCCCCAGGCCGAGCGCGCCCTCGCACTGGACCCTGGGCACCTGCGCCATGACGTCACGACTGACCGAGGTGATGACCGGGGTGATCATGATCGCCACCACGAACCCGGCGATGAACGTCGACCGGGTCAGCGCCACGTCCGGTTCGGTGAGCCGGAAGATCGGGATCGCGTTCAGGTGGGACGCCAACCACTCGGCCACGCCGCTGAGCGGCTCCGACAGGGCGAACAGGCCCCACATCCCGAAGATCAGGCTGGGGATCGCTGCGAGCAGGTCGACGCCGCCCGTGAGCAGCGGCCGCATCTTCGCCGGCGAGTACTCGTTGATGAACAACGCCAGGCCGAGTGCGACCGGCACGCCGATCACCAGCGCCGTGATGGCGATCATGATCGTGTTGACCAGCAGGCCGCCGACGCCGAACGCCTCGTCGTCGGGCTGCCAGGTGTCGCCGGTCAGGAAGTCGATCGGACCGGTGGCGCTGATCGCCGGGAACGCCTTCCAGGTCAGGAACACGCCCGTGGTGAACATGATCAGGAGGCAGGTCGCCGCCGCACCGGCCGAGATGCCCCGGAACACCCGGTCGCCGAACGTCCGCGACTGGACGATCGGGCGCGGCACGTCCTCGAGGACCGCTCCGTCGGGGGCCGGGGCGTCCGGCATGGTCAACGCCACGCCGCAGAGTGTGGTGGTCGGACCTTGCCCCGGTCCGACCCCTCGGCCAACCCTGCGGCGCGTTCAGGTGAACGTCAGGTGAAGCGAGCGGGACCTCTGGGTGGTTCGACCCAGTGGGAACGGCGAGCCGACGGACTCGCGCCTGCCGTCGGACGACCCCGTCGCATCGGCCTCTGGCGCCGCGCCCGCGTCGGCCGCTGGCGCCGCGCTCGCATCGGCCGCTGGCGTCGCGCTCGCGTCAGCCGGTGAACGCAATCGGCACACCCGCGAGCGTCGTGATCCCGCTGGGGGTCGGCGCAGCGGGAGCCACGGGGGCGACCGGCGCGGGCGCAGCGGCGACCGGCGCGCCGAGCACGCCGCGGTCGACCGGGTTGCCGGCACCGGTCACGGTGATGGCGACCTCGACGGCGTCGTCGTTGTTCAGGACCAGGTTGTTGGTGATCCGCATGTAGCAGGTCGTCGCGCCCAGCACGCCCGCCGGCACGGCGTCGCCCGCAGCGAAGCACCCCCACGGCAGGTCGGTGGTCGGTTCGGTGCTGCGGAACACCGGCACCAGCGCCGTGCCGCTGCCATCGGCGGTCCCGTTCGTCTCCACCTGGGCGAGCGGCGAGCAGTGGACGCCGACCTGGAAGTCGGGGTCCGCACTCGACTTCACGCACACGCTCGCGAAGATCAGCTTCCCGGCGGGTTGGCCCGACCAGCGCACCTGCACCTCGGTGTACGAGTTGGTCGCCACCGGGACCGGGTTCGGCGTGACGGTGATCGACCCCTGGGCGCCGGCCGGTGCGCCGACCGCGAGCAGAGCGGCCGGAAGGCCGGCGAGCAGCGCGGCGACCACCGCAGCCACACCGAGTCGTCGAGGGCCGTCGAACCGTCCGCGATCGGTGGTGCTCATGCCGGCGAGCCGGCGGCGTGGCGACGTCGCCACCACACCGCACCACCGGCGGCGAGCGCACCGAACCCGAGCGCCAGCGCCGGGGTCGGGAACTCGGGGATCACCGGGTCGGGGCCGCAGCCACGCCACTGCAGCGAGGTGGACAGGTCGAGCGGGAACAGCAGCGGACCGTGCCAGATCCCGGTCGGCGAGATCACCTGCGGTGTGATCGAGGCGGTCGTACCGGCGAGCAGGTCGAACTGCTGCGGGTTGCACCCCTTGGTGAAGCTGACGACGTAAGTCCCCGGCTCCTGCAGGGTGATGGCCGTGCGCTCGACGAACGTCTGGGGCCAGGCGGTCGAGTAGTTCGGCATGGCGTAGACCACGGCGGTCGCGCCGACCGGCGTGCAGAGACGCCGGGCGAGGGTGATTCGGATCTCGAAGGCCTGGGCGGTGCTGCCGGCGGAGTGGGTGACCTCGAACGGGAACGCCGTGCAGCCCGCGGTCGCCGGGCCGGGCGTGAACGAGGTGGCGATCGCCGACGGAGCGATCGTCGGGGCGGGCCCCGGGCCCTGCGCCGAGGCCGGCGCGGCGCCGGTCGCCCCGGTGGCCGCAACGGCGGCGACGAGCGCGACGACGAACGCCGCTCGCCTCACCGCTGCCTGCCTGATCGCCGCCGTGCCTCGACTGGTGCGCATGTGCGCCGTCTCCCGTGCATCGGGCCGCTGTTGAGCGGTCCCGGCCGGACGGTACGGAACCCGCCTGAACGGCGGCGGTCCCCCGGGTGAACCCCCGGTGACCATTCCCACCCCTCCCCGATATAGGGGTCGCGCGCGGGATACGTCTCGCGCGCCAGAGCCGCAGAACGCCGCTCCCCCGACCCCACCCCGATATACGGGTCGCGCGCGGGGTACGTCTCGCGCGTCAGAGCCCTAGAACGCCGCGACGCTCCGTCACGGGCTGGTCGTGCAGCCCTCCCCCGCCCGGCCTACGTTCCGGGGCGAGCAGTCCGTGCCACTCCACCGGTGCGGCGACGGAGGCGAACCATGGACGACGGAGCGAACACCGGGCCCTCGGCCACCGACGGCGTCGCCGATCCCGACGTGGACCTCGTGCTGGAGCGTGTCGTGTCGGCATCGCCCGACGATCTCTGGCGGGCCTGGACCGAATCGGCCCTCCTGACCCGCTGGTTCACCCCGGCCCCGTGGGTCACCGTCCACGCCGAGGTCGACCCCCGGCCGGGTGGCACTTTCCGGACCATCGTCCGCTCGCCAGAGGGTGAGGAGTCGGACGGCACCGGCTGTGTGCTCGCCGCCGAGCCGGGCCGACGGTTCGCCTGGACCAACGCGCTCGGTCCCAGGTTCCGGCCGGTCGAGCTCGACGACGAGGACTTCCCCTTCACCGTCGAGTTGACCTTCACCTCGGTCGAGGGTGGCACCCGATACCGGGCGGTCGCCCGCCACGCCAGCGCCGGCACCGCCGCCATGCACGCCGAGGTGGGGTTCCACGACGGGTGGGGCGCAGCCCTCGATCAGTTGCTCGGCGTGCTCGCCGCCGACTGAGCCTCCGACTGAGCCGCCGGCTCGGCAACCGGCCGGGTTCCCACCGACCGACGGCCATCGTTCACACCCGACCCACTCGGCGCAACGGCCCGGGCGGCCCCGGTCAGGCGCAACGGCCCGGGCGGCCCCGGTCAGGCGCACCGGCGTAACCTGACCCCGTGGACGAGACGGCGGACCCCACCACCGAGCGATCCGGGAAGCGACCCCGTGCCGAGGGCGCACCGATCACACCGGAGTCGATCCTCTGGCGGACCGCGGCGGACCCCCGCAGCATGATCACCGGCATGGCGGCCGGCATCATGCAGCTGATGCTCCCGGGGCTGGGCGCCGGGGTGACAGACCACTCGAACTTCTTCGACGACCCGTTCGACCGCATCGACCGGTCCATCCCCTACATCTGGGGGAGCATCTTCACCTCAGACGATGACGAGGGCGAACGCCGGGGCCGACAGATCCGGGACTTCCACCCCGAGATCAAGGGCACCGACGACCAGGGCCGCCGCTACCACGCGCTCGACCCGGACGTGTTCTGGTGGGCGCACGCCACGTTCACGTGGGAGTTCCTGCGGGCCTGCGAGCTGTTCTCCATCCGGCCGCTGTCGCGGGCCCAGCGCGAGCAGCTCTACGCCGAGACCGTCACCTGGTACCGCCGCTACGGCGTGAGCGAGCGCCCGGTGCCGCCGACGCTGCGCGAGTTCCGGATCCGCTTCGACGAGATCTGTCGCACCCAGCTGGAGCTGACCCCGGCGGTGCAGTGGGTGATCAGCCCGACCGAGAACCCGAGCGCCAAGGGCGCGCCGATCCGCCTGCCCGGTCCGCTGTCGGTGCTGAACGGCCTGGCGTCACACTTCTCGAGCGAGCTGTTGCGGGTGATCGTCTACGGCTCCATGCCGGACGTGGTCCGTCGGCGCTTCGACTTCCCGTGGTCGAACGCCGACCGGGCATCGTTCGTGTGGGTGTGCGGCGTGTTGCGATCGCTGGAACCGGCGGTCGCCCGGGGTGCGCTGTCGGAGCTGTGGCCCGACGGGACGCCGCACCCGGCGCCGGGAGACATGGACCGGATCATCATCTCGGGTCCGAACCTTCGGCAGCGCAACCTCCAGCGCGCTGCGGCCGCGACCTGACCGTCGACGATCTCTTCGCACCTGTTGGCTCACCGGACCGCTGTAGCCTCCGCACGTGCGGCTACGCCGGGACGACCTGGTCGGTTGGGGCCTCCATGCGCTGGTCGTGGCCGGCGCCACCGCTGCGGTCGCGGTGGACCGTCGGCTCCGCCGCAGCAGGTTCCCAAAGGTGCAGGTCGGCGCGCCCGCGGCCAGCGTCGCGTTCTACGGACTGATCTGGGCGGTCGAGTCCCAGCAGCCCGCCCGCGCCGACTGGCGACCCGATGCCGCCGAGGCCCGCACCGACGGGATCTTCCTGGGCTCCGTCGTCGCCACCCAGGTCGTCGCCCAGGCGCTCGTCGCCCCGGTTCGTCGGCGCATGAGGCGCACCCTGGGGGTGCACCGCCTGCCGACACCCGTCGGGGTCGCGGTCGCCGTGCTCGCCTACGACCTGGTGCACTCGCGTCTGCACCACCTGGGCCACCGGTGGGGTCCGGCGTGGCGGTTCCACTCGGTGCACCACAGCCCCGAACGCCTCTACTGGTTCAACGCAACCCGCTTCCACACCGTCGAGATGTTCCTCGACATGACCCTCGAGACGCTGCTCGTGTCCACGCTCGGCCTGAGCCGCGACCAGCACGTCGGCTACGACGCGGTCCGCGGCCTGTACGGCCAGTTGCAGCACTGCAACATCCGCCTGCGGAGCGGCGCGCTGGACCACGTGTTCTCCACCCCCGACCTGCACCGCTGGCACCACTCGACCGTCTACGCCGAGGGCGACACCAACTACGGCGCCATCACGTCGATCTGGGACCGGGTGTTCGGCACGTTCTTCCGTCCGACCGACCGGGTCGGACCCGACCAGGTCGGCATCGGCCGCATGCCGGACTTCCCCCAGGAGTTCGTGGAGCTGGAGCGGGCGCCGTTCGAGTGGGCGGCCATCCGGGAACGCAACGTAACCACCTGGTTCGACGACGACGTCCGCACCGCCTGAGTCGCCTCGCCGCTCACACGAGCCGGCGACCGTCCCCGAGCAGGTCGGCGTGGCAGTCCAGGCCCGCCCGGACGCAGTTGGCCATCCACACCGAGACCACCGTCAGAGCCGGGCGACCACCCGGGCCGACCACGGGCAGTAGGAGCCGACGGTGTCGACCCAGTAGTCCAAGTCGTCGTCGAGGAAAGATGGGAGGCCATCGCACAGCTCGATGGCAAGATCGGCCACGTAGACGGTCGCCGGGTCGATGTGCCACTGGTGCGCAGGATTGAATCCGCCGTTGCCCCGTCGGAGCGACCCGCCGAGCACGCCCACCCGCCTGGTGGCCAGCGCCTCGTCGAGCTGGGCGACCACCGCCGGCGACGTGGCCCGCAGGACGAAGGTCTCCCCCGACACGTCGACCCGGTAGGTCGCACCTGCCGCCGGGGGCGGTCCGGGTGGCGGAGCGCAGCCGACCACGACGACCAGCGCCAGTGCCACCGCAGCGAGCGAGCCGAGCGTGCGCCGAGCCGCCCGGCCGGTGCCTGCGGATCCAGCACCATCCAGCAATGTCGTCGCGCACATCCGGGCTCCCTCCGTTCGCCGCACCGGGCGTCAGGATGGATCAGGCTGCCGACGCCGTCAATCCCCGGGCACCGTCCCGGACCGGTACCGTGGGTGGACAGAACGAAGGGGGTCGCCGTGCCGGCCAGCAGTGAGCTCCAGACGATCGAACTCCACGGCACGCAGGTCGCCTACCGAACCGCCGGCGACGACGGCCCGGTGCTGTTGCTCATCCACGGGATGGCGGGTTCCAGCGACACGTGGCTGCGCTGCATCGACGACCTGGCCCGCACCCACCGGGTGGTGGCACCCGACCTGGTCGGCCACGGCGCGTCCGACAAGCCACGGGCCGACTACTCGCTCGGCGCGCAGGCCTCGACGCTGCGAGACCTGCTGGTCGCACTCGGCCACGACGGTGCCACGGTCGTCGGCCAGTCGCTCGGCGGCGGCATCGCCATGCAGTTCGCCTACCAGTACCCGGAGCGGGTCGAGCGCCTGGTGCTCGTGTCGGCGGGCGGGCTGGGCGACGACGTGGCGTTCGTGCTGCGGGCGCTGACCGCACCCGGTGTCGACCTGGTGCTGCCGCTCGGCTTCCAGTCGTTCATGCGCACCGGCGTGGAGACGGTGACCGGCTGGTTCGGCCGGGTCGGCCTGAGACCGTCGGCGGCGACAGTCGAGATCTGGCGTTCCTACACCTCGTTGATCGACGCCGACACCCGGCGGGCGTTCCTGCACACGCTCCGGTCGGTCGTCGACGTGCGCGGCCAGCGCGTCAGCGCCGCGGACCGCCTGTACCTGGCGGCACACGTGCCGACGCTGGTCGTCTGGGGTGACGCCGACCCGATCATCCCGGTGGCGCACGCACACGCCGCGCAGGAGCTGATGCCGGGCAGCGAGCTGGTCATCATGGAGGGCGTGGGGCACTTCCCGCACTGCGAACGGCCCCGCGAGTTCGCCGACGTGGTCAGCGACTTCGTCGAGCGCACCGACCCGGCCGAGCTGGACCCGGGCCACCTACGCACCCTGATCGCCGCCCGGTAGCGCGTCGCCCGCACGGGCCCGTAGGGCCTCGGCCGCCGTCCGCTGGATCGGTCAGTCGTCGATCGGGTTGGGCACGCGGAGCCCACGGCGTTGTGTGGCATCGCACAGTGCCGAATCGGAGCTGGTCAGGATCTGCGCCTCGATGGCCAGCGCCGCGGCAGGGTGCACGGCGTCGTAACCCCGGAGGGCCTCCTCCTCGGCCAGGTCGGCTGCGACCGCAACGAGCGCCTCGGTGATCTCCACGATGGCGACCTCCTCCGGGAGGTCCAGCAGTCGGGCCTTCGCCGCGCGGTGCTCCCGGCCGGTCAGGCGACCACCTCGTTCCAGGTCAGGTCGCTAGCGGATCGATCCAGCGCAGACCTGGGAAACCACCGAAACCCCGGTCAGCGCTCGCGAAGGTCGCTCCCTGTTCGATCGCAATCGCTGCGAGGAATGCATCGGGAACGGTGTTCCCCCGGGCATCGAGTCGCCGGCAGAGCCCCGCGAAGATCTCCCAGTGCCGTCCGCCGGGCGCGATCGGGACCACAGCCGGGGACCCTCGAACCGCTTCAACGAACTCAAATGCCGTCTCAAGTGGCGTGGGTTCCTTGAACACTCGCGGATGGGTCACCACACGCAGGAATCCGCTCAGGACCATTGCCGGAAGACCGAGCGGCTCGACTCCTCGACGGGCTTCCTCGAGCCAGGTCTTGTAACCCTCGTGCCTCGGGGCCTCTGGCCGGTGAGCATTCACCAGGATGTTGACGTCAGCGCAGAGCATCCAACCCGGCTCCGTCGTCCATCGCATCGCGTAGGGCTCCACTGTCGGTGAGATCGATCCCGGCCAGGACCCCGCTCCCGCCGAACGTCGGCAACGAAGCAACCGATGCGGGTTCCGACGCCTTGGGTCGGAGCGCCTCACGGAGCGCGTCCTCGATGACCTCACTCACCGTCTGCCCCGTCGTTGCGGCGCGGGCCTTTGCGTTGCGGTACAGCTGCTCGGAGATCCTGATCGTGGTGCGCACAGTCGCATCTTATCATCATGAGCTGATGCTTCAGCATCACATTGTGCAGGACAGGCCTCCATGGCCCTGCCCCCGCCCCGCTCAGGTCAGCTCGACCAGTTCGAGCATCTCCTCGTCGAAGTGGTCGACCTGCCCGTCGGGCATCAACAGACACCGGTCGGGGCGCAGCGCCCGGACGAACTCGGGGTCGTGGCTCACCAGGATGATCGTCCCGGGCCAGTCGGAAAACGCATCGCCGACAGCGGTGCGGGCCTCGGGGTCCAGGTTGTTCGTCGGTTCGTCGAGCAGCAGGACGTTGTGTCCACCGACGACCAACTGGGCGAGCGCCAACTTGGTCTTCTCCCCACCGGAGAGCGTCCCGGCCTGC
>Ga0194129_10005014_pt1 | contig 17176 bp, 14 predicted proteins | sample TA2KigCa35mmetaG_FD_150862 | JGI IMG/M metagenome (GOLD analysis project Ga0194129, IMG submission 150862) | Freshwater microbial communities from Lake Tanganyika, Tanzania - TA2015038 Kigoma Deep Cast 35m | ecosystem: Environmental > Aquatic > Freshwater > Lake | place: Tanzania: Lake...
CCCCGCCAGCCCACGGGCAAGCTCTACAAGCGGCTCATCCGCGACCGCTACTGGGGCGACCGCACCTCGCGCATCGTCTGACTCGGAACTCGTCCGGCGCGGGGGTCGTCCTGCGCTCAGCGGCCGCGGAACTCGGGCGGGCGCTTCGCCACGAACGCCGCCACGCCCTCGGTCGCATCGGCCGTGCTCCCGGCCCGGGCCATCTCCTCGGACTCCCGGGCCAGGTGCTGGTCGAGGGTGTGCTCGAGGCTCCCGTGCACCAGGCGCTTCACCGCCCCGAACGCCCGGGTCGGACCGGTGGCGAGGGCGGCGACCATGGCCTCGGTCGCGTCGGCGAGCTCGGCGTCGGGGACGACCCGGGTGACCAGGCCCCAGTCGCACGCCTCGGTGGCGCTGAGCACCCGGTTGGTGAGGGCGAGCTCGAGCGCCCGGGTGGTCCCCACCTTGCGGGGCAGGAAGAAGCTGCTCCCCCCGTCGGGCGTGAGCCCGATCCCGGTGTAGGCCATGACGAACTTGGCCGACTCGCCGGCGAGCACGAGGTCGGCGGCCGCCACGAGGCCGAGGCCGGCGCCTGCCGCGCTGCCCTGCACCGCGCACACCACCGGGGCGTCGAGCCGCACCAGCTGCGAGATCGCCGCGTGCAACGGGACGGTGATCTCCCGGATGTGATGCCCGAGCCCGGCCCCGAGATCGGCGAACGCCTTGACGTCGCCACCACCGCAGAAGCGCGCGCCCGAGCCGGTGAGCAGCACCACCCGCACGGCGGGGTCGTCGGCCAGGCCGGTGGCCGCCGCGAGCAGCTCCTCGGCCATGCGCAGGTCGATACCGTTGGCGGCGTCGGGCCGGTGCAACGTGATCCGGGCCACGCCGCCGTCACGCTCCACGAGCACGGTCGGTCCGTCCATGTCCACTGTCTCCCTCGTCGGCACGGGGTCACGGCCCCGGTGGTCACTCCGCGGTGGCCACTCCGCGGTGATGGTCACTCCGAGGTGATGGCCTGCAGCACGTCGAGCCGACCGGCACGGCGCGCGGGCGGGATCCCGGCGACGAGGCCGGCCAGCACCGCGAGCACGACGAACACCACGAGCTGCACCACCGGCAAGGCGAAGGCGATGCCCTCGCTCGACACCGACTGCACGATGAGGAACCCGAACACCACGCCGATCACGAGTCCGAGCAGCGCACCGAAGGCCGAGACGATCAGGGCTTCACCCCGGACCATGCGGCGAAGCTGACGCCGGGTCATGCCCACCGCGCGCAGCAGGCCGATCTCGCGGGTCCGCTCGTACACCGACAGGGCGAGCGCGTTCACGATGCCGACGAGCGCGATGACGACGGCGAGCATCAGCAGCACGTAGACGAGGTTGAGCAGCTGGTCGAACTGCGCGATCTGGCGGTCGATGAAGCTGGCGAGGTCGTCGGCGGCGATCCCGCCGACCTCGGCCGCCGCCCGCTCCACCACCCGGCGGGCCTCCCGGGTGGTGGTCCCCGGACCCTTGAGGACGCTGACCGAGACGTCCTCGGTGGTCGGGAACCGGTCCCAGTCGGCGAGCGAGAGCACGAAGGGCGGGTCGAAGGGCGGCGGGAGCTCCTTCGCGTAGATCCCCTGGACGGTCACCCGGCCCGGGCCGTCGGGGAACCGCACCTCCACGGTGTCGCCGACCTTCAGGCCGCGGGCCCCGGCCTCGGGGGCTTCGACGTAGAGGCCGCCCCGGGCGAACGCGTCCCGGCGGGCCCCGGGCCGCAGCCCGATGTCGGTGATCTCGGTGAAGTCGGGGGATGCGCCGAGCACGTTCACGGTGTCGTTGCCGATCTGGATCACCCCGATGCGGTACTCGACCACGGTGGCGTCGGGCAGCTCCGCACGGATCTGCTCGGCTGCGGCCGGCGAGAACGGGAAGAAGCCCTTGGGGGACAGCACGAAGTCGGCCGAGGACTGACCCCGGATGGTCTCGGTGAACGACCCCTTGAGCGACGCCGCGAGCACGGCGACCATCGACACGAGGGTGAGCCCGATCATGAGCGCCGACGCCGTCGACGCTGTGCGCCGCGGGTTGCGCTCGGCGTTCTCGCTCGCGAGCCGGGCCGTGACCCGACCGCGCCGGCGCGCCGGCCAGGTGAGCACGCGCGCGGCGGGCCCGGCCAGCAGCGGGCTGAGCATCGCCACGCCGATGAAGGCGAAGAACGCCCCGCCGCCGATGAGCAGGGCGGAATCGCCGCCCGAGGCGCCCCCGAACAGGCCTGCGAGCAGGATCACCGCACCGACCACCCAGAGGGCGGCGCCCCAGAGGTAGCGGCGCCGGTTCGCGGCCGGGTCGAGCGCCTGGTCCCGCAGGGCGGTGATCGGCGGCACCCGGGCGGCCCGCCGGGCCGGGGCCAACGACGACACCACGGTGACGACCGTGCCCACGAGGAACGACACCACGAGCGTCCGGGTGGCGATCACGAGCGGTCCGCCGGGGAGATCGATGCCGAACCCGGCGAGCAGCCCCTGGAGCAGCGGGACCAGCGCGATCCCCAGCACGATCCCGATCACCGACGACAGCACGCCGACCACGAGCGACTCGCCCACCACGGCCCGGTTCACCTGGCGCCCCGTCGCGCCCAGCGCCCGCAGCAGCCCGATCTCCCGGATCCGCTGGGCCACCGTGATTGAGAACGTGTTGTAGATCACGAAGGCACCGACGAACAGGGCGACGAGCGCGAACACCAGCAGGAAGGTGTTGAAGATCGAGAGATTCGACTTGAGCTCGTCGGCCTGCTCGTCGGCCAGTTGCTGACCCGTGATCGACTCGAAGTCGGCGGCGAGCCCGTCGGCCCGCAGCGCGGCCCGCAGGTCGTCGCGCAGCGCGGTCTGCGACACCCCGTCGGCGGCCCGCACCTCGATCAGGTCCCACTGGCCGACCCGGTTCATCACCTCCTGCGCCGTCGCGGGTGTGAACGCCGACAGCGTCGCCCCCACCGGACCGTCCTTCGAGCCACCGAAGAGGAACGCGCCCACGACCCGGAACTCACGGGGCGGCACCGTCTGGAACGACACCCGGGCCGGGCCGCCGACGCGAAAGCCCCCGTCCTCGAACGTGCGGATGTCGAACGCGACCTCGTCGGGGGCGCGCGGCGCACGCCCCTTCACGATCTCGGACGACCGGTTGACCGTGTCGGACCGCGGGTACCACGGGAGCCCGAAGGTCGGGGCCTGGCCCTGGAGCGCCTCGCCGTCGCTCCCGATCACCAGCGCGTACCCGAGGAGCGATCCCTCGGCCCGGGCGACGCCGTCGACGTCGCGCACGACGTCGACCAGCGACTCGGGGACGGGGGGCCGGAGCTGGTCCCGGCTGACCTGGCCGCCGGTGGGCTCGTACGGGAGCTTCGAGCGGACCACGGCGTCGACGCCCTGGGTGGTGTTGGTGAATAGGCCGTCGAACACGCCCCCGAGGGTGTCGGTGAGCACGAAGGTGCCGGCCATGAACGCCACACCGAGCGCGATCGACAACGACGACAACGCCAGGCGGAACTTCTTGGCCACCAGGCCCCGGAGCGTGACGCGCCACATGGCCGGGCCGGGATCAGTCGCCGAGCCGGCGCATGCGGTCCATCACCGAGTCCACCGTGGGACCGGCGAGCTCGTCGACGATCTTGCCGTCGGCGAGGAACACGACCCGGTCGGCGTACGAGGCGGCCACCGGGTCGTGGGTGACCATGACGATCGTCTGCCCGAGCTCCCGGACGGCGTCGCGCATGAAGCCGAGGATCTCGGCCCCCGACCGGGAGTCGAGGTTCCCCGTCGGCTCGTCGGCGAAGATGACCTCGGGCCGGCTCACGAGCGCCCGGGCCACCGCGACCCGCTGCTGCTGGCCGCCCGAGAGCTCGTTGGGCCGGTGACCGACCCGGTCGGCGAGGTTGACGGTGGTGAGGATGCGGTCGAGCCACTCGGGGTCGGGCGACCGGCCGGCCAGCGCGAGGGGCAGGCCGATGTTCTCGAGCCCGGTGAGGGTGGGCACGAGGTTGTAGGCCTGGAAGACGAAGCCGATCTTGTCGCGCCGGACGAGCGTGAGCTCCTTCTCGTTCATGGCGCTGATCTCGTCGTCACCGAGGAAGACCTGGCCGCTCGACACCCGGTCGAGGCCGGCGAGGCAGTGCAGCAGCGTGGACTTGCCCGAGCCCGACGGTCCCATGATCGCGGCGTACTGGCCGCGCAGGAAGTCGACCGAGACCCCGGCGAGCGCGTGCACGGCGGTGTCGCCCTGCCCGTAGACCTTGGTGACGTCGACCGCACGGGCGGCCGCCGTCGTGACGCTGGGGGACGGCACGGACATGGGATCCTCCGGGACGATCCGGGACACGGGATGGTCCGGGTCGCCGGAGCGCCCACCGGACGGTGTCAGGCTACGGGGTCGGCGGACGGGCCGGAGCCTCGGGGTCCGGAACGGTCGGGGACGGTCCGGAACAGCGGCGCGTCGGCGTCCTCGCCGTGGCGGCCCAGCCACCCGAGCCACCCGAGCCCACCGACGAACAGCACCAGGCTGACCCACGCGTTGAACCGCAGCCCGAGGACCTCGGGGGCGGTGTCCACGCGCAGGTTCTCGAAGAAGAAGCGGCCGAACGTGTAGATCACCACGTAGAGCGCCGTGAGCTGCCCCCGCCGGAGCCGGCGGTGACGGTCGATCCACAGGAGGGCGACCCCACCCAGCAGGCAGTAGAGCGACTCGTAGAGGAAGGTCGGGTGGAAGGTGGTGAACGCCTCGTACCCCACCGGGCGCTTGGTGACCGTGATCTCGAGCGCCCAGGGCAGGTCGGTGGGCCGCCCGAACAGCTCCTGGTTGAACCAGTTCCCCCAGCGGCCGATGGCCTGGGCGAAGAACAGTCCCGGCACCACGCAGTCGGCCACCGCCAGCGCGCGTGCATGCTTGCGGCGGGCCAGCACCGCGACGGCCACCGCACCGCCGATCACCGCCCCCCAGATCGACAGGCCGCCCCGCCACACCGCGAGGGCGTCGAGCCAGCGGCCGGCGAACCGGTCGTGGTCGGTGAGCACGTGGTAGATCCGGGCCCCGACGACGCCGGCGATCACGACGACCAGCGCGCCGTCGAGGATGTCGCTCGGTGCACCCCCCTTGCACCCCCAGCGCACCATGGTCATCTTCACCGCGACGATCACCCCGAGGGCGATCAGCAGCCCGTAGGCGTGCAGGCGCAGGGGGCCGAGGGCGACGACCCCCTCGTCGGGGCTCGGGATCGCGGCGAGGAGCCCGGCGGCGGTCACGCCGCCGGGCCGGCGTCCCCGGTCGGGGCCGGCGCCAGGCGGGCCAGCGCCACCACCGTGGCCAGGGCGACCGCCGTGACCAGCACCACCAGCGCCAGCACCAGGAGGGTCGGGGCCGGCCAGGCCACGAGGACGAGGACCCCGACGGCGACCACCGCGCCGAGGAGCACGGCCCGGTTGGCCCGGATCCAGGTGATGCCGGCGGGCACCTCGGCGCCGTCGCCCCGGACGCGGACCGCGACGCGGCTGATCCAGTTCGGGTCGGCGACGAGCGCCACCACCGCCACGAGCAACGCGGTGGCGATCAGGTACACCGACCAGTCCCGGAGCGCGCTCACGAGGATGTCGTAGACCTGACCCACCGACGCGGGATCGATGACGTTCGGGCCCACCTGGTCGACGGTGATGCGCTCGCCGGCGTCGATGCCGGCGTCGAGCAGCGCGGTGGTCGCCGCCACCGCGACGCCCGTCACCACGAGCACGGTGCGGCGACGCCGCGACGTGAGGATCGCCCCCGCCAGCGACAGGACGAAGAGGATCGGCAGCACCACGACGAGCCGGTCGAGGAGGGCGAAGGTCGACTGCAGCCGCGTGACGAGGTTCGACTGGAAGATGCTGACCTCGATGGTGTCCTGGGGGATCGGCACCCGGCGCAGGACGGTCACGCCCTCCTTGACCAGCTGGTCGCGGACGTCGTCGGCGACGGCCCCGAGGTCGAGCACGATCTTGTCGCCCCTCTGCTGGACCGACTTGCCCCGGCCGGTGAACAGACGCTCGACCTCCTTGTGGGCGATCTGGTTGGCCCGGATCCAGAGGTCGGCGAAGGTGTCCGACTGGAGGAACTGCTGGGCCTGGTCGGTGGCGAGGCCCCGCAGTGACGAGGTGAGCGCCGGACCGAGGACGCCGACCGGACCCGGGAGTGCGTCGACGACCCGCTGTTCGAGGTCGGTGGCCTGGAACAGCTCCTCGACGATGCGGACGGCGAGCGCGTCGGTGACGATCTTGTTCTTCGCGAGCGGCGCAACGGTGTCGACGTAGCCGTTGGCGTCGAGGATCCGCTCGCGCAGCCAGACCGCGGTCACGGTCAACGGCGCGAGCAGGGCCGTCAGCACGACCAGGACCGCCGAGACGACGCTGCGCCACCGGCCCTTCCGACGGGGGGCCGGGGCGGCCGCCGGCGGAGTGTCTGCGGGCCTGGTGGGTGCGTCGGTCATGGCCTCATGGTGGCACGCCCGGGGTCGACGGGCGGTCTATCGGCGGGTGGCTCGTCGAGCCCGTACTCGACGATCTCCTCCGGGTGGGCGGCGAGGTCGGCGGCCAGTCCGGCCTGGGCCTCGTCACGGAGCTGGGTGGCGCTCCCCCGGGGCATCAGCAGCACGGTGCAGGCGCCGATCACCATGACGACGAGCGCCATCACGAACACCGAGTGCAGGGAGCCCGCGAACGCCTCCCGGACGAGCTCGCGGGCGGCCGGCGGGATCGTCTGCCCCTCGGTCGGGGTGACGAGGGCCGAGGTGTCGATGGTCTGGCCCGGGAAGGCCTCGGTCAGCCGACGGGTGAGGCCCCCGAGCAGCACCGCCGCCGCGATCGCCACCCCGACCGCCCCGCCGAGCTGGCGGGTGAAGTTGACCAGGCCCGTGGCCACCCCCATCCGGGGCAGGTCGACGGAGCTCTGGGCGGCGAGCGCGCTGGCCATGAACACGAACCCGGTGCCGAAGCCGATCGGCACCATCGCCAGGCTCACCTCGAGCCGGGTCGCCTCGACCGTGAGCCGGGTCAGGAGGAACACGCCGATGCCGGCGATGCCGAAGCCGATCCCGCAGAGGTTCCGGTAGCCCATGCGCAGGACGAGCTTCACACCGATCGCCGACCCGAACATGAGCGCGAGCATCATGGGGGTGAGGACCTGCCCGGCTGCGGTGGCCGACCCTCCGATGACCACCCGCACGAACAATGGGAGGAACGACGTCATCGCGAACATCGCCACGCCGATCGCGATCGCGATCACCGCGGCGGCGCGCAGCACCGGGATCGCGAACAGGTCGAACGGGATGAGGGGCTCGGCCGCCCGACGCTCGGCCGCGACGAACAGGCCGAAGAGGATCGCGCTCCCCGCGAAGCACCCGAGGATGACCGGCGAGCCCCAGGGCTGCTCCCGGCCCCCCGACTCCAGGGCGTACACCAGCAGGACGGTCCAGCCCAGCAGGGTGGCGATGCCCGCCCAGTCGAGTCGGTGGCGGGTCCGGTGCTCGAGCGGCTCGATCATCACCACGGCGACAAGCACCATCGCGACGATCCCGATCGGCAGGTTCACGTAGAAGACCCACCGCCACGAGAGCTGATCGGTGATGAACCCACCGATCAGGGGACCGAGCACGGCCGAGAACCCGAAGAGGCCCGAGTAGAACGCGGCCACCTTCGCCCGCTGCTCGAGGGTGAACAGGTCGGCGGTGATCGTCTGGGCCACGGGGAGCAGGCACCCGGCCCCGATCCCCTGGATGCCTCGGCACAGCACGAGCATCGTCATCGATCCGGCCAGGCCGGCGCACGCCGACCCGACGAGGAAGATCGCCATGCCGATCAGGAAGATCCTCTTCCGGCCGAACATGTCGGACAGCCGGCCCCACAGCGGGATCGTCGCGATCTCCGCGAGCAGGTAGCTCGAGAACACCCAGGCGTACTGGTCGACGCCCCGCAGATCGCCGACGATCGTGGGCATGGCGGTCGAGACGATGGTGGCGTCGAGGCTGGCCAGGAACATGCCCGACATCGCCGCGACCATCGTCAGGACGATGCGCCTGCGGGTCAGTCGCGTCGCGTACGCGGTGCGGACCGGCGCGTCGAAGGCCGAACTCCCCTCCACGGAGGGGACCGTATCCGCTCAGGCGCGGCGACGGCGACCGGAGCGGGGGGTGCGCTGCATGCGGTCGAGGATGAGCCGGCGGCGCTCCTGGAGCTCCCGGAACGTGACCCGCTCGACCTCGGGCGGCACCAGCAGCGAGGCCTTGACCGCGTCGACGTCGACGGCCGAGGCGGTGGGGTCGAGGCCGAGGTCGCGCACGAGGCGCTCGCCGTGCTGCGACAGGAAGTAGGTGTGGACGTGGGCGATCTCGCCGAGGAGGTCGAGGTCGGGGGCGAGGGTGGCGGTCGCGGCGTTGAGGAACATGAGGTTCTTCACGAAGAGCATGAGGTCCTTCGGGGCCCGGGCGCCGTAGGCGAGGAGCTTCTTGACCAGCTCCTGCATCTCGAGCACGAGCTCCTCGGCCGACATCTGCGTGGGGTCGGGTGGCGGCCGGTCGAGCTCGAGGTCGACGAACACCGCCTCGAGATCGGTGTCGGGCGGGAACGCGCCGAGGTCGCGCAGCGCCCCGAGCTGGCCCTTGACGTCGCCCGCCGTCCCGGTGATCAGGAGGCGCAGGAAGGCGAGACGCTGGGCATCGGCCAGGCGACCCGTGATTCCGAAGTCGAACAGCACGGTGCGACCGTCGGGCTGGACCAGGAGGTTGCCCCCGTGGAGGTCGCCGTGGAACACGCCGTGGATCAGCGCGCCCTCCAGGCAGGCGATGAGCCCGGCCCGCAGGATGGCGTCGGTGTCGAGGCCGGCGGCGTGCATGGCCTCGACGTCGTCGAAGGCGAAGCCCCGCATCCGCTCCATCACGAGGACGCGCCGGCTCACCCAGTACGGGTGCGGACGGGGCACGATCATCGTGCGCTGCCCGGTCACGGCGAAGACCCGGGCGAGGTCGAGCATGTTCTCGGCCTCGAGCCGAAAGTCGAGCTCCTCGACGATCTGCTCGGCGAACAGCTCGACCAGGGCGGGCGGGTTCGCCAGCGCGGCGATCGGGATGCGCCCGACCAGGAACGGGCCGAGCCACGCCAGGGCCCGCAGGTCGGCCCGCACGAGCTCGGCCACGCGGGGACGCTGGACCTTGACCACGACCTCTTCGCCGGTCAGCAGGCGAGCGGCGTGCACCTGCGCGATGGAGGCCGCCGCGATCGGCTGCTCGTCGAACTCGGCGAAGATCGTCTCGAGCGGTCGGCCGAGGTCGGCCTCGATGACGGCCCGCACGTCGGCGAAGCGCTCGGGCGGCACCTGGTCGCGCAGCTTCTTGAACTCCTGCACGAGCTCGTCGGGGAAGAGGCCCTCGAACGCCGAGATGATCTGACCGAGCTTCACGTAGGTCGAGCCGAGCCGCTCGAACTGGCGGCGGAGCCGGCGCGACAGGGCGGCCCGCGAGTCGGGCGTGCCCCGCTCCCGCAGGTACCACGGTCCGAGCGCCGTGCCGACGCCCGCCAGCACCCGGCCGAAGCGGCCCACCGGCGGGAGCCGCCGGTGGGCCAGCAGGGGCCCGACGCTCCGGCGGGTCCGGGTGCGGATGCGCTCGAGGCCGCGCCGCCACACGAGGCGCTCGGGCTGGACCACCCAGGGGCCTGCGTCGCTGAACGCGCCGAGGTCGAGGTCGGGGGCGGGCCCCGATCGGTCGACGGGGACGGGGTCGGGCACGGGGCGAGGCTAGACGGGGCCGCGAAGGCCGCCGACCGGCCTCACGCCCGGGACCGTCAGCACCGGCCGCCCCACGGTCGGTTGCCCGACACCGCGTACAGATGCGCCGCAGCGGCGTCCTGCACCTCGGGTGGTGCTGCGTCGGCGGGGAGGCCGGCGTACTCACCGAAGCCGGCGCCGGTGACGGCGGCGTCCCAGGTGCGCTGCTGGAACTGGTAGGCCCCGCGGTACTGACCTCCGGCACTCACGGCGCCGTAGCCGCCCGAGGTGTCGGACTCGTGGGCCCGGGTGCAGGCGAGGAAGCAGTCCACGTCGCCGGCGCACCCCGACGGCGGGGGGGCCGGGGCGGCGGTGGCAGTTGCGGTGAAGGTGGCGGGACCGACCGCTGCGGCCGGGCGGTCGGGCCGTGGCGGGTCGGGAAGGGGGTCGGGCTCGGTGGCCGGGGTCCCGACCTCGTCGAGGGCGAGGGCGTGGGCGACGTCGAGCAGGGTGGCAGCGGTGGAGTCGTCAGGGGCGGCGATCGGCCGCTCCGCATGGAGGCGATCGCGTCGCTGCGGGGTGGGTTCGGCATCGGCGGGCAGGGCCCACGACGCCACGACACCGCCCGCCGCGAGGGCGGCGAGCAGCGCGGGGGCGAGGCGCTCGAGGTGGAGACGCACGGTGATTCCTCCGGGGTGGGGGGCGGGTCGGGCACGCGCCGGGGCGCGCGGCGAGGACCGCCGGGATGGGACGGGAACCTCGCCCGGGTCGCGAACACCGGGGCGGCTCCGGGGAAGACGCTACCGGGAGGGCCGATGGTCCCGGCGGCACCCCCCGCCCGGACGGGGTCGGAGGTGCCTCCGGTGTGGCGCATGTCACCGGATTTATCGGGTGAAACGGGCGTTTTTTCGACCCGGGAGCCCGGGTCGGAGGTCACCCGGCGTTGCGGAAGGCCCGGGCGAGGAGGGGGCTCGAGGCCGGCGGCGGGGACGGCTCGGCCTCGGGGTCGGCCGGGGCGAGGAGGGGATGGCCCACCCGGCGGGCCGCGGGGGCGTTCGCCGGGGTCCCCTCGAACGGCAGGACCGGGGCCGGGCCGGTCGGGGCCGGGGGCGGCGGGCTGTGGCGACTGGGGGCCGGGGTCCCGGCCGGGGCGACCACGGTGGGACCGGGCCGGAGGTCCCGCAGCTCCCAGTGCTGGGGGGCGCGCAGCCGGTCGGCGTGCCGACGGCAGAGATCGCCGGCCGAGTACGCCGCGGCGTCGGCGAGGGGCGCGAGCCAGACGATGCGGCGGAGGCCGTCGAAGGTGAAGGTCGCCGTGGCCGGGGCGCTGCAGGCGGGCCGTGCGCACAACCGAGGCATCATCCGAACGTACCGGTCCATCCGCCCACCGGCGGGGATCCGACGGACGCGCGAACATCGCCCCATGACGACGGATGCGACCGACGGACAGTGGCTCGACGCGACGGCGCAGGCGGCGCTGGTCCGCGACGGTGCCGTCACCCCGGCCGAGCTGGTCGAGGCGGCGATCGCCCGGATCGAGGCCCGCAACCCCCGGTGCAACGCGGTGATCACCCCGATGTTCGACAAGGCGCGGGCCGCTGCGGCCGGGCCGCTGCCCGACGGTCCGTTCCGCGGGGTGCCCATGCTGCTCAAGGATGCGGTCGCCCACTCGGCGGGCGACCCGTACCACTGCGGCATGCAGGTGCTCAAGGACGCCGGCTACGTCGCGCCGACCGACACCGCGCTGGTGGCGCGCTACCGCGCCGCCGGTTTCGTCATCCTCGGCAAGACGAACCTGCCCGAGCTGGCGACCTCGGCGACGACCGAACCGCTGGCCTTCGGCGCGACCCACAACCCCTGGAACCTCGACCACTCCCCCGGTGGCTCGAGCGGGGGATCGGGCGCTGCGGTGGCATCCGGGATGGTGGCCGTCGCCCACGGCAACGACATGGGTGGATCGATCCGCATCCCGGCGAGTGCGTGCGGGCTCGTCGGCCTGAAGCCGACCCGGGGCCGCAACAGCCTCGGCCCCGGCTTCGGCGAGTACTGGGCCCTCACCACCCACGAGCACGTGCTCACGCGATCGGTGCGCGACACCGCCGCCGTGCTCGACGCGACCGCCGGACCGGTCCCGGGCGACCCGTACTACGCCCCGCCCCCGACCCGGCCGTTCCGGGACGAGGTCGGCGCCGACCCCGGCCGCCTCCGGATCGGGGTCCGCACCCGCCGGCCGCGTGCCACCGACGACGTCCACCCCGACTGCGTGGCGGCGGCGGGGGTCGCAGCCCGGGCGCTCGAGGCGCTCGGGCACCACGTCGAGGTGGTCGACCTGCCGGCGCTCGACGACCCTGCGCTGGGGGAGTCGCTCGGCGGCATCTTCGGCACGTTCGTCGCGCGCGACCTCGACCGCTGGAGCGCCACGCTCGGACGCACCATCGATCCCGCCGAGCTCGAGCCCTGGAACCAGGCCCTGGTCGAGGGCGGCCGCACGGTCACCGCGGCGCGCTACATCGCCGCGCTCGAGCGGGCCAACGACTACGCCCGGGGCCTGGCCCGGTTCTGGGCGCCGACCGACGACGGGGGCGACGGCTACGACCTGCTCGTCACCCCCCAGCTCGGCGCGCCGCCGCCGCCCCTCGGGGTCCTCGGACCCGGCAACGCCGGACCGGGGCTGTCGGAGGCCATGGGTGCGCTCACCGTGTTCACGTTCCCGTTCAACATCACCGGGCAACCCGCGGTGTCGCTGCCCCTGCACCGCAACGGGGACGGCCTGCCCATCGGGGTCCAGCTGGTCGCCGCCTACGCCCGCGAGGACGTGCTCCTGCGGGTCGCCGCGCAGCTGGAGGAGGCCCTGCCCTGGGCCGACGAGCACCCGGCGTGGTGCGCATAGCATTCGCGCGACCGCAGGCCCGGCATCGGAGGATCCATGGGTGCACTCGACGGACGCGTCGCCATCATCACCGGTGCAGGTCGCGGCCTCGGCCGTGAGCACGCACTGCTGTTCGCGGCCGAGGGCGCGAAGCTCGTGATCAACGACCTCGGCGGCAGCCCTCGCGGCGAGGGCACCGACCGGGGCCCGGCCCAGGAGGTCGTCGACGAGATCGTCGCCCTCGGGGGTGAGGCGGTCGCGCACACCGAGAGCTGCGCCGACTGGGACGCGGCCGAGCGCCTCGTGCAGCTGGCCCTCGACACCTTCGGCGACCTGCACGTGCTGGTGAACAACGCCGGGATCCTGCGCGACAAGATGCTCGTGAACATGGGTCCCGACGAGTGGGACGCGGTCATGAACGTCCACCTGCGCGGCCACTTCGCCCCGACCCGCCACGCGGCGTCGTACTGGCGGGAGCAGGCCAAGAACGGCGTCGAGGTGAAGGCGGCGATCGTCAACACCTCGTCGGGCGCCGGGCTGATCGGCAACGTCGGCCAGGCCAACTACGGCGCCGCGAAGGCCGGCATCGCCGCCATGACCGTGATCGAGGCGATCGAGCTCGCGCGCTACGGGGTTCGGGCCAACGCGATCGCCCCGGTGGCCCGCACCCGCCTGACCCTCGAGACGCCGGGGATGGAGGACATGGTCGCCGCGCCCACCGACGCCGCCGAGTTCGACAAGTTCCACCCCGGCAACGTGTCGCCGCTCGTGGCGTACCTCGCCACCGCCGACTGCCCCTTCACCGGCGGGGTGTTCCACGTCGGCGGGGGCGAGGTCGGGCTGTTCACCAACTGGACGCTGCCCGAGCGCATCGTGAAGGACGACCGGTGGACGGTGGAGGAGCTGCGTGAGGCGGCACCCCGCCTGCAGGCCGGCCGTCCGACGATCGCGTCCGAGGGGCTCACCATCGCGGAGACCCTCGCCGGCTTCAACGAGTAGGAGTCGTGCCGTCCCCGGCGGGCGCCTCCACGTCTGCGTCGTCGCGGGTGTAGGCGGACAGCAGTGTTCCGGCCTGACCGGCCATCGGCGCCGAGGCGTCGAACCCGTCGGGGTAGCGCTCGGCGACCAGGCGGCGCATGCCCTCGCGCCACCCGACGGCACACGGACCGGTGATCGCCCGCCGCCGCTCGGCGGACAGGATCGACCCCCGGTGCGTGCCCGGCATCTCGGTGACCACCACCTCGGGCGTGCGTCCGGTCAGCGCACCGAAGTATCCGCACCACTCCTGCGGGCTCACCACGTCGTCCCCGCCCCAGTTGACGACCGTCGTCGGCACCGACGCCGCGCCCAGCAACGCCGCCGCCTGGGTGTTGATGTCGTCCTGATGGATCGGGCTGTAGGGACAGGGATCCCACCGCGTGACCACCGGCTGCCCGGCCAGGATCCAGTCGAGGTGGTATGCCGGGAGCCCCCCGTTCGGGCCGTACGAGGCGTTCATCCGTGCGATGACCACCGGGAGGTCGAAGAGCCGCGCGCAGGTCCGCGCCACCGCCTCCTCGGCGATCTTCGAGATGGAGTACGTGGGCGCGTGGGGTGAGCGCGCGTCGCCGAGCGGGTCGGTCTCGGCGAACGCATGGTGCGGGTCGTCGTGGGGCCGGTACACCGACGCGGTCGACATCACGAGCGCCGCCCGGGCCGACCGGCAGTGCGCCAGCACCAGGCCCGTCCCCTCGGCGTTCACCCGCAGCGCGTGGTCGTGGTCCTCACCCGGACCCTGGAAGGTGGCGAGGTGCAGGACGTAGTCGAAGTCGTCGGGGACGTCGGCGAAGTCCCCTGACGCGAGGTCCACGGCCCGGGTCGTCACCCCGACCGCCTCGACCCGGGCCCGGTCCTCCGGGTTCGCGAAGCGGGCAATGCCCCAGACCTCGTTGTCGTGGGCCAGGTGCTCGGCGAGCGGGAACGCAATCTGTCCCGCCGGCCCGGTGATCAGGATCTTGGCCCCGCGCATGCGCACCTCCGCTGCTCCGGACCACCTTGGCACACGGCACCGGCGCCCGGCGGCGGACGACGGCCCGGGTACGGTCGTGCCATGTCTGGACGTCCCGGCGGCCCTTCCGATCCCCGCCGCGCCACTCCCGGTCGACGGGCCCGGGCGTCGGCCCGGCAGGCCCGGGACCGGGTCGACGCCGCCCGCGCGAAGGCCGAGGCCGTACGTCAGCAGCTCGAGCGGCGCCGGCCCGGCAACCGCTGGATCGACGCAGCGTTCGTGGCGATCGAGCGCGACGCCCGGACCGGTGGGGGCGTGCTCGCCGCGGCCCTGGCCTTCCGCTGCTTCACCTTCCTGATCCCGTTCGTCTTCGTGATCGTGACCGGGATGCCGTTCCTCGGCGATGCCACCCGCGCCGACCCGAAGGACCTGGCCGACACGTTCGGCATGTCCGGGTTGATCGCCCGGGCCATCGGGCACGCCGGGGATCTGTCGGTCTGGAACCGGACCTGGCTGCTCGTGGTCAGCGGGATCGCGCTCGTGTTCGCCGCGCGCGGGCTCGTCCGGGTACTGCGGATCACCCACGGTCTCGCATGGAACGTGCCGGTCCCGCGACTGCAGCGCCCCTTCACCGCCGCCGGGCTCCTCATCGGCGCGATGGCGGCCATCCTCGCCGTCGGCGCGTTGATCGAACGGGTCCAGGACGCCGTCGGACTCCTCAGGGTCATCCCGTTCCTGGCGTGGGGCGTGCTGGTCGTGGGGATCTGGACCGCGGTGCAGGCGCGGCTCCCCCACGCCGACGTCCCCTAGACCCACCTTGTGCCGGGCTCCGTCCTCGTCGCGGTCGGGGTTGAGATCCTGCAGTTCGCCACGACCTACTGGTTCACCCGCTCGATCGGGAGCCAGTCCGAGACGTACGGCGCGCTCGGCGCCGCGCTGGCGATCCTCGTGTGGTCGTACATCGTGGGGCGGATCACGGTCACCGGGGCGATGTTCAACGTCGCGCTCGAGGAGCAGCGGACCCGGGCGCGCGCCGAGCGGCCCGGCCCCGGGGACCGGCCCGTCTAGCATCCGCGCCGTGCGGATCAGTGCAGTCGTCGCCCGGCTCCGCACCCGTGCGGCGTTGCGCAACCCGCCCCCGTGCCCGGCCGGCTGGTCCGTGGCCCCGCCCGACTTCATCGGCCTCGGCGCCCAACGGTCCGGGACCACCTGGCTGTACTCGCTGATCGCCGCGCACCCCGACGTGCAGGGCGAGACGACGAAGGAACTCCACTACTTCCACCGGTTCTGGGACCGCCCCTTCGCCGACGCCGACGCCGAGACCTACGCCCGGTTCTTCCCCCGTCCGGCCGGACGCATCGCCGGCGAGTGGTCACCGGGCTACCTCGCCCACTTCTGGGTCCCGCCGCTGATCGCCCGCGCGGCCCCCGACGCCCGGCTCCTCGTCTCGCTGCGGGACCCGGTCGAGCGCTACCGGTCCGGCGTCGTGCTCCAGGCCGAGACCCGCCGGCCCGGCCCGGCGGCGGCGAGCGCGGCGTTCCGGCTCGGGTGCTACGGACTGCAGCTCGAGCAGGTGCTGCACACCGCCGCGCGCGAGCGGATGCTCGTCGTGCAGTTCGAGCGCTGCATCGCGGACCCCGGCGGCGAGCTCGCCCGCATCTACGCCTTCCTCGGGCTCGACCCGGCGTTCCGCCCGCCCGGGCTCGACCGGCCGGTCAACGCGGCCCGGGCGCACAAGCAGGACCTCCCCGACGAGACCCGCGCCGCGCTGGTCGGCGCCTACACCCCCGACGTCCGTCGGCTCGCCGCCCTCGACCTCAGCATCGATCTCGCGCGGTGGCCCAACTTCGCGCACCTGGCCTGACCGTGCGCATCGCGGTCGTCGGTCCGCTCGAGTTCCCCGGTCGCCAGGGTGGGATGAGCCGGCACATCGAGGAGGTGAGCACCCGGCTCGCCGCCCTCGGCCACGCCGTCACCGTCTACTGCCGGCGCGCCCCGGCCGGGCCCCGGTACCGGGGCATCGACGTCGAAACCGTGCGGGCGATCCCGCGCAGCCCGCTCGACCGGTTCAGTTACAGCGCCCTCGCGTCGGCCCGGGCGGCGCGCTCCGACGCCGACGTCGTGCACTACCACTCCTACGCGAACTCGGGCTGGTCGTTCCTGCCCCGGTGGCGGGGCCGACCCGTGGTGATGACCGTCCACCGGCTCGAGTGGCGCGACGAGAAGTGGGGGCGTCTCGCCGGCACCCTCCTCCGGGCCAACGCGGCGGTGGTCCACCGCGCCGCACGGGCGTTCATCGCGGTGTCGCGGGAGTTCGAGGAGTTCCTGCACGAGCACGTCCCGGCGGACCGGACCGTCGTGCGCATCCCCAACGGCGTCACCCTCCCCGACGCCGTCGACGACGACGCGCCGGCGCGGTTCGGGTACGCCCCCGACCGGTACGTGCTCGCGGTGAGTCGCCTGGTCCCCGAGAAGGGCCTCGACGTCCTGGTCGACGCGCTCGAGCTTCCGGTGGGCGACGCACCCCTGCTGCCGGTGGCGGTCGCCGGGGCCGCCCGCCAGCCCAGTGCCTTC
>Ga0194129_10005015_pt1 | contig 17174 bp, 18 predicted proteins | sample TA2KigCa35mmetaG_FD_150862 | JGI IMG/M metagenome (GOLD analysis project Ga0194129, IMG submission 150862) | Freshwater microbial communities from Lake Tanganyika, Tanzania - TA2015038 Kigoma Deep Cast 35m | ecosystem: Environmental > Aquatic > Freshwater > Lake | place: Tanzania: Lake...
AAACTTCAAGTCTTCTCAAGTTTTTCTAGAAAATTTAGAAGTTGGGTCAACCTTTTTTTGAAAAAATATTCTCTGCAGCTAAGGCTTTTTTCTTGAGACACAAAAATCTTCTTTTTAGACTAACCTCCGCCCTATGCATCTAAGTAATGAACAAATTTGGGATCAGCTTTCCGAACGCATCCGTCAGCGGATTAGTCCTGATGGCTATCGCCGCTGGTTTAGCGATGTCCATGTCAGTGATACCACCTCTGATTCCATCACGCTAAGTGTTCCCAACCCGATTCATCAATTTTTTATTGAAAGCAATTATTCTGCTCTCCTCTCTTCTTCCATTGAGGAAATTTATGGCTCTTTTCGAACGCTTCATTTTATCCCTCGAGAGCTTCAAGAGCAGGAACAAGAAACTCCAGCCGCTCCTCTTCCTTCTACCCATTCCAGCTCTTCCAAAAAATCAACCCACTCAACCGGTCTCAATCCTGCCTATACCTTCGAAAATTTCATTGTCGGCCCCAATAATCAATTTTCTCATGCAGCTGCTCTTGCAGTCGCTCAAGCACCGGCCCGCACTTATAACCCTCTCTTCATCTATGGCGAAAGCGGCCTTGGAAAAACACACTTGTTACAGGCTATTGGCCACCGCATGCTCGCCAATAAAAAAGGGGCTAAAGTCATCTACCTTCGCAGTGAGCAATTCATCAATGAATTCATTGATGCGATTCAGCATGGAACCCTTTTTCAATTCAGAAAGCGCTATCGCCAAGCGGACATTTTAATGATTGATGACATCCAGTTTTTTGCTGGCAAGGAACGCTCTCAAGAAGAGTTTTTCCATACTTTTGGAGCTCTCTACGACGGGCACAAGCAAATCGTTTTAACAAGCGATCGCCCTCCTAGTGAAATTGAAAAACTCGAAAAACGTCTTGTCTCTCGCTTCGAATGGGGCATGACTGCTGAAATCCAGCCTCCTGACATGGAGACCCGGATTGCAATCCTTCAAGGTAAAGCATCACAGCTTCAAATCAATATTGAGCCTTGGGTTTTAGAATGCATTGCAGAAAATATTCTTTCCGATGTTCGCCGTCTCGAAGGAGCTTTGATGCGCGTTGCCGCCTATAAATCCTTAAGCGGTAAGTCACTTTCTAAAGAATCGGTAGACCATCTCTTGCGTGACGTTTTCCAACAGCAAACTCGAAAAAACATTACCGTTGATCAAATCCAAAAACGTGTTGCTGAACATTTTGATATTCGTCTTGCTGATATGTCGAGCAAACGTCGCCAAAATAGCGTTGCTTATCCGCGCCAAGTGGCCATGTATTTATCTCGTGAATTAACTTCCTCCACCCTCAAAGAAATTGGTGAATGTTTTGGTGGAAAAGACCACGGCACCGTCATTCATGCTTATAAGCTGATTAAAAACCGTATGGAAAGCGATGCTTCCTTACGACATTTGATACGTCATCTTGATAAGCAACTGACCAAATAAAACTCCTCCATGAAATTCATCGTCACCAAGCAATCTCTGTTAGACGGACTGCAGCGCATTCAAAATATCATTAACAATCGCGTTACCCTTCCGATTCTTTCCAATGTACTGTTAGAAGTTTCTGAAAAAGGTCTTTCTCTAACAGCAACGGATCTTGAAGTCAGCATTCGGACACAAGTTCCTCTTGCCATGGTTGAGAAGCCAGGAACAACAACCTTGCCTGCACGTCGCTTGCTCTCGATTATCCGCGAGCTTCCAGCTGAGGAAATCTCCTTCGAAACAGATGCTCGCAACATCACCTCCATTCGCAGCGGTCCTAGCTTTTTCAAAGTTTTTGGATTGGCAAAAGATGAATTCCCAGCTTTTCCTTCCTCGGATGAAAAGCGTGGATTCACGATGACTCAACACGACCTTAAGGAAGGGCTTCACAAAACTTCCTACGCTATTTCCTTGGATGAATCACGCTACGTCCTCAACGGCGTTCTTTTTTCCTTCAAAGAAGGACGCCTGACATTGGTTGCCACTGATGGCCGCCGCCTTGCTCTCACCGATACTGAACTAGGAGAAATCAAATATCCTAGCGACCATGAATGCGATTTCATCATTCCAACAAAAGCAATCATTGAATTAGAGCGCCTTCTCGATGATGAAAAAGAAGTACGCTTGCATGTCGGAGAAAATCGCGTTTCCTTTGATTTGGGAACCTCTGTTTTGGCCACGAAGCTTGTCGATGGAAAATATCCTAACTACCGCCAAGTCATTCCCTCAGAAACCGCTGAGCGTGTCGTTCTCGAGCGTGAAAATTTCTTCCAGTCAGTTCGACGCGTTGCCTTGCTTAGCAATGATAAGACTGGATCGATCTGCTTGAACTTTTCAGAGAATAATCTCGATATCACTTCCAACACCCCTGAAATTGGTGAAGCTAAAGAATCGTTAACCATTCCTTACAAAGGAAAAAATATTTCCATTTCGTTTAATCCTGACTTCTTAATGGATCCTCTCAAAAATCTCAATGATGACACCATCATTCTGGAACTTATCGATGAAATGAGTCCCGGTGTCTTCAAGTTGAACTCGACACAACGATTCTTATACGTGCTGATGCCGATCAGAGTATCTATTTAATTTACAGGGATAGAAGGGGGATGGAAGCGATTATAGCCAATTTAAGGCCCCTATCTTTGCCAGGATTGGCTCCGGAGTGCGGAAAAAAGAGAGGTTTCTACAGAGAAGAAATCAAAATTAGCCTTTGATAAAAGTCGAAAGATTCATGGCAACTTGCTTGTTATAAGATTATTTTGCTAAAAATAGAAAACTTCACTTTCCAGGTATCCTCATAGCACCCCCTCAAAGATCAGGGCACCACGGGGCTCCTAGAGCGTTCCGGTAAAGGTGAAAGGGACAAAAAAACTCCTTCAGAAGCTCCAAAAGAGGAGAATGCCGTAAAGAAAGCCTTTTTTATTCATCTCTCCTATCCTTTCCATCGCTTCCATTTCTGTGAACCTCTTTTTTTCTTTCTATCTTTGTGAAGGAAATTTGAAAAAGCGCTCAGCAGTTTTGGTAGTAGCCTCAGCCACTTCCTCGAGCCTGAGACCTCGGACCTCCGCAATTTTTGCTGCAACCAGACGGGTGTGCCATGGCTCGGCACGTTCTCCACGATGAGGATCTGGAGCTAGGTAAGGACAATCGGTTTCGACCATGTAGGCGTTTGATGGCACTACCATAGCGGTCTCACGAACAATTGGAGCATTTTTAAAAGTGACGATGCCGGTAAAAGAAATGAGATGGCCTAAAGCGATGACCTCTGCTGCTTGAGCCGGAGTTCCCCCAAAACAATGAAAAACGGCGCGCAGTTTTCCAGTATAAGGCTTCAAGATTTGCAACACCTTTTCCCATGCTGCTGTAGAGCCGACGACATCACGCTGGTGCACAATGACATTGAGTCCAAGTTCGAGCGCAAGATCGAGCTGCTGTTGAAAAGCGATTGCTTGATCTTTTTTCCAAACATCGATTTCTTCCTGTGACATCTTTTCTTTCGGAGGATGAAAATAGTCGATGCCAATTTCTCCGATTGCTACGATCTTAGGATTTTGAGCCAGCTTTCGAAGTTCGGAAATAAAATTTTCTTTTTCTTCATCAATCTCAGTGGGATGAATTCCGATGGCAGCAAAAACCGAGGAAAAGCGCTCTGCCAGAGCCAACACACGGCGGCTGCTTTCAATTCCTGTTCCAATCGAAATGATCCGCGTCACACCGGCATCGTGCGCACGTTGGACCACGGCAGACAAATCGTCTCTGAACTTGGGGTTATCTAAGTGAGCATGGGTTTCAATAAGGTGCATAATTCAGGCTACAAGATGCAGGAAAAAATTATAGCCATTTTGAAATAGAAATTTTGCATTCTTTTGTGGCTATTCTTTTCGCTGGTCATATCCATGTGGATGCTTTTGATGCCAAGCCCAGGCGCTTTTCACAATCTCTTCAATATTTTGAAAACGAGGGTTCCAACCTAACTCATTTTTAATTTTATCCGAACTACCAATAAGTCGGGGAGGATCTCCTGGACGGCGGGGTTTTTCAACAACGGGAATTGCATGCCCCGTCACACGACGACAACACTCAATGACTTCTTTAACAGAAGTACCTCCACCTGTCCCAAGATTATAAAAAGCACTCTGATTTGCCTTCAGCGCTAATAAATGAGCCTGCGCTAAATCGAGAATGTGAATGTAGTCCCGGATGCAACTCCCATCAGGAGTTTCGTAGTCCGTGCCATAAATTTCTACGGCTTCTTTCTGACCAAGAGCAACTTTGAGGACATTAGGGATCAAGTGTGTTTCGATGCGATGGTCTTCTCCAAAGTTTTTACTCGCACCTGCAGCATTGAAATAACGCAATGCCACAAAAGTTATCTCGTGAATGTTTCCATACCACTTCAAAATTTGTTCAAACATTAATTTTGATTCACCATAAGGATTAATGGGTCTTTGAGGCATCGTCTCATCAATCGGCATGCGGTCAGGAACTCCAAAGGTCGCACAGGTTGAGGAAAAAACAAAACGTTTCACTCCTTCTGCGACCATCGCATCGAGCAAGTTCAATCCAGCAGCGACATTATTTTGAAAATATTTTGAAGGATTGACCATCGATTCTCCTACAAGTGCATTGGCTGCGAAATGCATGACGGCACTCGCCTGGGAAACATGGAGGGCTCGCTGAACTGAGTCACGGTCCGCTAAGTCTCCTTGAAAAAATCGCGCACGTGGATCAATGGCAGCACGATGTCCTTCACTTAAATTATCAAAGACAGCTACACAATATCCTGCATTGAGCAGCTCTTCTGTGCAGATACTGCCGATGTAGCCTGCACCTCCTGTCACAAAAATAGTTTCCATAGGAAAATGATACTTGATGTTTACAGTAAAGTCGAAAAAGATTTAGTTTAGTTATTTTTCATTCACCCGGATATTTTAGAGCGAATCGTCGCGAGGTGCAGCACAGCGTGATGCATTCACGGTAACATACTCGGGTTAAACCAACTTTTCTATGAACACTTTTGATGCTATTCACGCCCGCCGTGCTGTTAAAAAATTCGATCCGCACCACAAGATGTCGGAAGAGGAAATTCATCAACTCCTCTCGTTAGCCTTGGAAGCTCCAACTGCTTTCAATATTCAAAACTGGCGCTTCTTGCTCGTACAAGATCCAGAAATTCGCAAACAAGTCCGCGCAGCAGCCTGGAATCAAGAACAAGTAACCGATGCCTCCCTCCTTATCATCATATGTGCTGATCTCTCTGCATGGAAAAACAATCCTGAACGCTACTGGGCAAATGCCACACAAGCCACTCGGGATTTTATTCTCCCTGCGATTCATGATTACTACGATGGAAAACCACAAGTCATCCGAGATGAAGCCATGCGTTCTTGTGGACTAGCGGGGCAGACAATCATGCTTGCTGCAAAAGCCATGGGCCTTGATTCCTGTCCGATGGATGGATTTGATTTTAATGCTGTGGGAAAAATTATTCATCTTCCCGAAGACCATGTCATCAGCTTCATGATTGCTGTTGGAAAAAAAACCGTAGAGCCTCATTCTAAGCCAGGCCAACTGCCTTACGCGGAGATTGTGAAGATCGACCGATTTTAGAAAATTTAGGACACCTAAAAAATAGAACGTGTTCACAACTTCTTAAAAGTATCCGTTCATACAATGGCGTCAACTTAACAACCTCAGCAGAAGAAATTCACCACAAAGAACACAAAAGATTTTTTTTATAAAAAAATCTAAGGCTTTGAGAGTAACAATCACACACCAGCTTGAAAGTTAAAAACTTGTAATCATAAAATTGAAAAAACTTCACTTTTTAACACTTAGATTTTTTCTATGGAAAAAATCTTTTTGTGATCTTTGTGTGCGGCTCAAGCCGCTTTGCGATCTTTGTGGTTAAATCCATTGCTTAAGTTGACGGCATTAGCTGAACGGTTACGTTTAAGTTTAAGTTCCGTGCGCTTCGCGAATAAAAAATTTTTACTTTTTCGCCGAAGGCGAGTCGTAACTTCAACTTCAACTTTTCACTTAAACTGCTCGTGAAGCAGCTACACTGCCTTTTCGCCTACTTCTTCCGTACGAATTCTAATCGCATTCTCAATCGGGAGAACAAAAACTTTTCCATCCCCAATTTTCCCTGTCTTGGCGGATCTGATAATAGCAGCAATGGCTCCATCGACCGCTTCATCAGCAAGTACAATTTCAATTTTAATTTTTGGAAGAAAGTCGACAGTGTATTCACTCCCCCGATAAATTTCTGTGTGTCCTTTTTGGCGACCAAATCCTTTAACTTCCGTCACTGTCATTCCTTCAATACCAATCTCGTTGAGAGCTTCTTTAACTTCTTCAACTTTGAACGGCTTAATAATGGCTTCAATTTTTTTCATAAAATGTGTTCGAGATGGAAGAAAACATAAGCCACTAAAAAGAATTTTTCAATGGTCCTTTTTTACAAAAAAAAGGCGCTAGAAAAATTCTAGCGCTTTTTTTCATAAATATTAATCAGCTTTAAAAATTGACACGAATACCAACACGTGGCAATGCCATCGTTAAACCATTATTCCCATAAAGCCAACGACAATCAGCAAAGAATCCAGCGTGAGGAAGAACGCGCCATTCAAGACCGCCGCCAACGTTGCCGTCACCTTGAGAAGCAGGTCCCCAATGTGCACCACCACCAACCATGACATAGGGCGCAAGGTTCCAAGAACAGACCGGATAACGTAGAAGAAGATCAGCTTGGAGGGTATCAAAAGCTTGGAGGCCATCAAAACCACTCAGGCCAGCGTTTCTTTGACTACCAACAGAATTATCAATACCAATACCAAGATATTCTGTGAAAAAATAGTTTACTCCCCAGTTACCACCGAGGGCTTGCTTGCCTTGCCCATTGTAAACTCCAGCAGCACCAACAGTCGAAGCATCGATCTGCCACTCATGTGCACGGAACCGACAATCATCAGCCGGTACTACGACTTTTTTAGAACTGACTGTTTCTCCTGCAAAGGAAACGGTAGCCGTTGCAAGAACTAGGGTAAGAAGAGATAATATTTTTTTCATAGGATCAGCAAATGGTATTGTCAGCAGAAAAAAAAGCAAGGCATAAAAAAACGGCGCTGAAAAATTCAGCGCCGTTTTATAAACAAACTATTCCAAACTTTCTTAATTAAAGAAGGATTAAGATTAGAAGTTGAAGCGAAGGCCAACGCGAGGATAAGCCATGCTAAGATTACCATTAGGTGCACCTGTACCATAGAGCCAACGGCAGTCTGCAAAGAGACCAACGTGTTGAGCAAAACGCCACTCGACACCACCACCAACATTACCATCACCTTGAGAAGCAGGACCCCAGCTAGCACCGCCACCAACCATCACGTAAGGAGCAAGGTTCCAAGCGCAAATTGGGTAACGAAGGAGAAGATCAGCTTGAAGGCTATCAACCCCAACAGCACCAGCACCGCTCCATGGCCAAAAACCACCAACGGAGTCATCGATACCAACACCGATGTATTTAGTGAAGAAGTAGTTGACTCCTAAATTTCCACCAACTCCTCCACCGCTCTTGTTGTTATAGTTTCCGCCAGCACCTTGGACAGAGGCATCTACTTGCCATTCGTTAGCACGGAAGCGGCAGTCGTCTGCAGGAACAACGACTTTTTTAGAACTGACTGTTTCTCCTGCAAACGACGTAACAGCCGTTGCAAGAACAAGCGCGATTAGTGATAATGTTTTGTTCATAGTTTAATTGGTTTGTGAAATAAGAATGTTAGAGCTCTTTGATAAAGGGATAATGCGACAGAGTCAATAGTTAATTTTCATTTTTTTCTTCTATACTCTCTTCAGAAGAAATAGCAACTGGCTCTTGAGACCCTTCAGAAACAAAAAGCGGCAACTCTGCCTCTGCTGCTGCACTAGAAGCCGCACTTTGAGGAAGTGGAATATAGCGCAACTCGGCTGCGTTCGGAAGCTCTTCTAGCGCGCGCAACCCAAAGTGATCAAGAAACGCCTGCGTCGTTGTGTAGAGTAGCGGGCGTCCTGGAACTTCTGAACGTCCTGCGATGCGGATCAGTCCACGATCTAATAATGTTTGCATCACACCATCAACAGCAACACCGCGCACGGCCTCAATATCAGCACGAATGATAGGCTGTCGGTAGGCAATAATGGCTAGCGTTTCCAACGCAGGTGCACTTAAACGCGTAGGACGAGCCTCCGGAAAAAGTTGACGCAGCCACGGTGCAAATGGCGATGCCGTCACTAACTGCCATCCGGAAGCGGTTTCACGAAGTTCATAAGGACGATTGCTACTGGCGATCTCTTGCTTCAAGGTGTCGAGAACTTCAACAAGATCTTTTTCTTTTAGCGAAGTAAAGGCGCTCGCTGCACTCTCAGGAGCAGCCGCTGCAGCTCCTTTAAAATATCCAAGGAGTTCTTTCAGCGTCACCGCCTTTTGAGAAGCAAAAAGGAGAGCTTCGACAATTTCAGAAAGTTGAGGAAGGGCTCCATTGGTCTGCGATGAAAACTCGGAAGCATTTTCCACTAAGTTGCTCATTTCTGTTTCATTGATGTTCATGATATGGATAATTTTTTAATTAACTTCCTATTTCTAAAGTCTCCTCTAACTTCTCAATCATAATTTCGCCGAACTGCTCCGGCTGAGATACAGTGAAGTGTTTCATACGGATTAATTCTAGCATAGCAAGAAACGTGACAACCATCTCCGAACGCGAGGTCGCCGAGGAGAAGAGCTCTTGAAAAGGAATAGAAACTCCAGGCGTGATCATACGAAGCAGATGCTGCATACGATCAGCAACGGTATAAGTTTCTTCGTAAATTTCAGAACTCTCTTCTTTGGGCAGACGTTGTAGCGCTTTTTGAAAAGCATTGATGAGATCAAAAATAGAAACCTCATTCAATAGGAGAGGTCCTTCTGCCGCTATCTCTGGACTTGCAAGCACTCCAGGACGAGGGAAAAGCGTTCCTTGCAAAGCCTCTTGATCGCGCAAGTGAGCCGCAGCCTCTTTGAATTTCTTGTATTCGATGAGTTGCCGAATGAGTTCCCACCTTGGATCATCTTCCTCCACATCTTCCTCAGGCATCTGCTGATCCTTTGGCAACAGCGTGCGGCTCTTAATGTAGAGCAGGTTTGCGGCCATCACCACAAACTCACCTGCTACTTCAATATTCAGAATTTCTAGTGCCTCTAAATATTGCAAATACTCATGCGTGATGCGCTCAAGAGAGACATCGTAAATGTCGACCTCTTCTTTTTTGATGAGGTATAAAAGCAAATCAAGAGGTCCTTCGAAAACCTCAAGATTCACTTTGTATTCTAAGTCTGTCACTCCGCTCATTACTTTAGGAGCGAAGTCCTCGCTTCATCGCTTCCTTTGCAACCCGCAATTTGTGAGTCTTTGCCTCACGGCGTCTTGTTTTATTTTTACGAAGTTGCTGAGCTAATTTTGCAACCGTGAGATCCACCGCAGCATAAAGATCATCTTCAGCATCCTCAGCGTGAATATCAGGTCCTGGCAAGGCAAGATGAACTTTAACAATGTAGCGTTTCTTTTTTGTGTCATCGTGCATGATCACCACGTGAGCAGCAATCAACGACGGAGTCATCGATTCCAGATGCTCGACTTTTTCACAAACGTAGGAATGAATCGCTGCAGTGAGGACCATGTGACGAGGGCTTAAATGAATTTGCATAGGTAAAGTTGGTTATTGGATGAGTGGCAATTCTGCCCGAGCATAAAAAACAGCGCTAGAAAAATCCAGCGCTGTTATCAAATTTTAAAAAATAGGATTACCCGGATATTTCAGGGTGATCCGTTGCGACGATTCACTCTGAAATATTCTGGGTAAATTTTATTCCTAGAAAATTTCTCACCATCCCTATTTCTGATTGAGAAAATGGTTCCGGAGTAAGGTCTACCCAGAGCGCACTTGAGGACCCTCCATCGAGGTTAAGCGCTCGTTCGAGCGGATACACTGGCAAAAATCGAGGCGCCGCAGCCAGCAAAACACGAGCTGCTTCAGCAAGCGTTACTGGAGAAATTACACCAAGCATCCAGGCCCCATGCCCATCCGTTGCCACAAACGTCCGACGTGCAATCCGTCTTGTTTCGAGCCCAATAACAGGAGCCTGATGATTGATGAGAAAAGGACCCGCTTGCAAAACTTCTGTCGCTCTTGACGGCATTTTTTCTCCAACGTGGACGAGTTGTAATTTTTTTTCTGACCCAACAACAAACCCGCTCAACAATCGCGGTGCCGTTTCCTGAGCGTGTATCGTTTTTCTCCCGCTGATGACTAAACCCATTGGCTTTCCATCGAGGCGAAAATAGCCACCATTGACTCCTGCCAAAAAATGTTCCTCTTTCATCACCTGCGCCAACGTTTTATCACGCGCTGGATTATCGACAACTTGCAGTTGAACATTTTTTTCAGAAAAAACAATCGCCGTGACAACAGCCTCCTGAGGAGGATTAGAACCCTCACGCAACGTTACGGACTTGAGCGTTACACCTCCTGAAAGAGAACCGAGCTCTTTACTTTTGACGAGGTGCCAGCGCTCGCTGGGAGCAGCTTGCAGGCTGACTACGAAGATTAGAAAGAAAAGTAAAAATCTCATAAAAAGAATTCACCACAAAGAGCGTTTTTAGAAGATGGAAGATAGAAGTCGAGGCCTTCGGCAAGAATAAAATTTTTTATGCTGTTTGCCATAGCAAACCACAACTCCCATCTTCCATCTTCTATCTTCTATCTTCAAAATTTTTTCGTGATCTTTGTGGTGAATTCTCTAAATGATCCACAATCGCGGCAACTAACCCCGGAATATCATGTTGCTTGGCTTCCAAGCCTATCTTCATACCGAGTTCTTTCATCACCGAAGAAGTCACGGGGCCGATGCTGGCAAGTGTTGTTGTTAATGGCAAGACAACGGAATTTTTTTCTAAATAGTTTTTAAAATGCTGTGCCGTCGAGCCACTCGTAAAGGTAACGAGGTCTGCTCCCTCTTCAGCAAAGCGTTTCCAGCCGCCGGCAACATCATCCGTGACACCGACTGTTTCATAAACGGGGACATCATCAACAATTGCTCCGAAATTTTCTAATTCCACAGCAAGCATTTCACGAGATCCCGAAGCGCGCGGCAAAAGGATCTTTAAATTTTCGACTCCGAGTTTTTTAAACTCTTTCAAGAGCGACTCGGCCACAAATTGTGGAGGAATCAAATCCACGCCAAATCGGTATTCTTCGATTTTTTGGGCCGTTCCGGGCCCGATTGCAGCAATTTTCGCATTTCCCAACTCACGTGCATCGCGATGCAACTTGTAAAATGCTTCGAAAAAATGAGCCACACCGTTGGGACTCGTGAAGACAATCCAATCGTAATGATGAGCCTGCGCTAAGGCCTCGACAAAAGCTTCGCGATCTTTTTTTTCTGTCACAGGCTTGATGCGAATGGTTGGCAACTCGTAGGCATCCGCCCCCAAGTCGCGCAACGTCTTAACGAGCTCGCTCGCTTTTTCACGTGTGCGTGTCACAGCAATCCGTTTTCTAAAAAGAGGCTTCGTCTCAAACCAATTAAGTTTTTCTCGCAACGAAACCACTTCCCCAAAAACCGCAAGCGCTGGAGCTTTGAAATTTTTCTCCTGCGCTAGTTTAGCAATCGTCACCAATGTCCCCGTCAACGTCTCTTGACGAGGTGTTGAGGCCCATCGGACTAAAGCGACTGGTGTTTTCTTTTCCATTCCTGCAGCTAAAAGCTCCTCGCAAATTTTTTCCAGACGTTCCATTCCCATCAACATCACCTTCGTTCCTGGCGTCGTTGCGAGAGCGTCATAATCGAGCTTTGATTCTTTTTTCGCGGGATCTTCATGTCCTGTAAAAATTGTGAGCATCGCATTACTTGCACGATGCGTTACCGGAATCCCGGCGTAAGCCAATCCTCCAATAGCAGAGGTAATGCCAGGAACAATTTCAAATTTTAAACCTGCGTCTTCAAGCGCCTCTGCCTCTTCTCCACCGCGCCCAAAAAGAAAAGGATCTCCTCCCTTGAGCCTCACCACTAACTTTCCATCTTGCGTCGACTTCACGAGCAATTGATTGATCTCCTCTTGCGAGAGTGTATGTTTTCCAGCTGCCTTACCCACGTAGATTTTTTCTGCTGTTGCAGGTGCTTGCTGTAACAAGATGGGGTTGCAAAGATAATCATAAATCACGATCTCTGCGTCATGCAGTAACTTCGCACCCCGCACCGTCAAGAGTCCTGGATCACCTGGCCCAGCACCGATGAGATAGCAAATGCCATTTTTAGATTGAGATTGTTTTTTCATATAAAATTTTGTGTTTATTTTTCTGCTAACTTCTCCCCTAGCTGAGTCGCGACTCGTAATGCTACTTCTTCGGGTGTAGGACCGCTAGCCTCACCTTCTCTCAGTTTTGCTGAAGGAAAAGGTACATAGGTTGCACGCAGATGAATTTTTCGGGAAGAAGGATCCATCGTCGCTAACGCGCCCAACGCCATGTGACAGCCACCGCCGAGGTATTGCAGTAAAAGTCTCTCCGCTGTTACACAGCACGCTGTCTCTTCGTGGTGAATTTTTTTTAAAGCATTTTCAAAAGATGCAGAATTATTTTGAGCACGCGTCTCGACAGCAACCGCTCCCTGACCTGGTGCTGGGAGAAGATCAGTCAGCTCCGTCACAAAAAATTCCTTTTCTTCAAACAAAAATTTTCCACAACCATTGACAATCCCAAGATCAAAACCCAAACGCTCCAATCCCGCCCGCGCCAAAATAATTCCATCAAAACAGGGGTCAGTCCGACAGTTTATTACAAAAGGTGCCAGTTCATTTCTTTTTCTGATGTAACGGAGTGGCACCTTTTGTAATAAACTGTCGGACTGACCCCTGTTTTTTAATTTCCTCAAACGTGTTGGAACGTTACCGCGGATCGGCTTCACAACAAGGTCTGAGCGCTGTGCCCTCATCCACTCCAAACGGCGTGGACTACTCGTTCCCACAACAGCTTGCGCCGGCAGGTCTTGCAAGCCGCCAGATTCTTGCGTAATGAGAACATCGGTCACATTAGCTCTAGGTAAAATAGCTGCTAATCTCAATCCCTGCGGTGTGATCACAGGGAGATCTTTGAGACTGTGCACAGCTGCATCGATCTCATGAGCGAGGAGCGCCTCCTCTAATTGCCGCGTGAACAGACCCGATCCTTCCGCGACCGGCTGATGCAGCGGTAACTCTGATTTTGCATCCCCTATTGTCGTAATGATTTTTTCTTCCAGCAAAAGTTGAGGCTCAGCAGCACTCAGCGCTTCACGAACCATTGTCGTCTGTACGCGCGCCAAAGCGCTTCCGCGAGTACCAAGGGTAACGTGCTGTAAGTTGTAGGTTGCAGCTTGCAGAGATAATTCGTTCGAATGCATAGGAGAAAGCTTTTTAAATTTTTACCCTTTTTTGTGTTCTTTGTGGCTAATGTTTTTTTCTGCTTTGCAGCCATTTCAAAAAAGTCCCAGCATGCTCTTCGATCATTGATTCGCAACGAACCACTTCTTGACGGCGGATGTCGAGGGATTGTGCAGCAATTTGTTGAAGGCTGTCGATATCATAGAGAAAAACTCCTGGAAGTTTGTTGATCGCTGGTTCCGCATCGCGAGGTACTGCAAGATCGATGACAAAGAGTGGACGCTGCTGACGCTGTTTGAGGAGCGGTTTTAATTTTTCGACGGTCAAGATCGCATGAGGAGCTCCGGTCGAACTGATGATGATATCAACGTCCAAAAAAGTTTTTTCCCAATGATCAAAGTGTAACGCCATCCCTCCAATTTCCGCTGCTAGAGCAGCTGCACGCTCATAGGTTCGGTTCGAGACAATCACGCTCCTTACGCCCCGTGATTGCAAACTCCGCGCAGTCCGTTCACTGATTTCTCCGGCGCCTAAAATCATCACACGGCATTGATCTAGTTTTCCAAAAATTTTCTCAGCGAGTTCTACTGCGACCGAGCCGACAGAAACAGCTCCTCGCGTGATTTGCGTTTCTGTCCTGACCGATTTGGCCACACGAAAAGCATGTTGAAACAAGCGATGGAGCGGACTTGTTGTCGTTCCACATTCAGCAGCGAGCATGTACGCTTTTTTGACCTGACCTAAAATTTCTGTCTCTCCAATCACCATCGAATCAAGCCCACTTGCAACACGAAATAAATGCCGCACCGCTGTTGGAGTAGTGTGATGGTAAAGTGGTAACATTTCACCAGAGCGTTCATGAAGAATTTTTTGAAAGCCTTGCAATGTTTGTAACGGACACAACGTTGAGGCGTAGAGTTCCACACGATTGCAGGTTGAAAGCATCACCGCGCCTGAGACTCCATCAATCTTTCGCATCTGTTCCAACACCGTCGCCATCTCGCGATCGTGAATAGCAGCCTGCTCGCGCATACTGAGCGAGGCAATTTTGTGATTAATACCAGCACAAAAAATGTTCATGCGATTTTAAAAAGAACTCCCAGCGCAAAAAGAAAAATCAGCACTACTCCTTGCGCAAAACGATGTGCCGACAGTCGACGTGCTTGTTGAGCCACCCCGAGCAGACCATAAAATCCCCACAATAAAAAAGAGATCCAGAATTTCATTCCTGAAATAGAAATCCCTGATAAAGCTCCAGCAACAAAACTCATCGTTAATAGCACTAGCCCCAACCAGAGCAAGCGCGCCGTTGTAATTTCCAATAATTGCATCGGCGGCAAAAAATGAAAAATCGGTGCCGGCGCTTGCGATTTGAGTTGGGCTTCTTGAAATAAAAACATCGCCGCCGAAACGCCGGCCAATCCAAGCGCTCCAAAGGCCACCAACGAAAGCGCAGCGTGAGTCTCAATCCAAGAATTGAGGCAATGTTGAGTAACAACAGCAGGCGGTAAAAAAAAGAATCCTATCGATTGAAAAATCAAAATGAGCGGCGCAGTAAAAGCTCCCATGAGCGATACACGATAGGTGGAGCCGATGAGCAGATAAAACCAGCCGATAGCCCAACTCAAAAAGATCAACATCTCTGGCAAGGTTGTGATTGGGCAAGCGTGCGTTCCCTTTCCTCTCAGCACTAAAAACCAACTTTGGCACACCACTCCTAAAAAAATTGCCACAAAACTAAAACGTCCAGGCCGCAGCTGCTTGGTACGAAGTGCCAAGAGCGTTGAAGAGAAACTAAAAAGATAAAAAAAAGTGGAGGCCCAGAGGGAGATGGATTCCATGCTGGAATAGGCTGTAGGCTGTAGGCTGTAGGCTATAGGAAGAAACATTTATTGACGCATTGCTTTAATAAGAGAACAAACCTTAGAGTTTTGTTCTGCTATATATCCTAACCTTATTGCTAAATTCAATTGGTAACCTGCCTCTTTTAAAGATCCATATGCGATTTCGAGAAAGTGGACATACTCATTCTGGCTGTTTCGCGCACATCCTTCAACGATGTTTGAGACAATAGAAATTGCAGCTCTGCGAATTTGGGCTGTTAGTCCGTAGATTTCTTTTGTTGGGAAATGATCTGTAAGTTCATAGATCAAAAGAACAACTTCGTCAGCTAATTCAAAAGCACGAAGTTTAGTATGATCACGCATAAGTTAATCCTACAGCCTATAGCCTACAGCCTTTTTCTCCCACCATCTTCCTAGCAACAACCCACTCATCAAACTGCTCTTCAGTCAGCAAACCCAACGCTAGAGCGGCTTCGCGGAGAGTTGTCCCTTCTTGATGAGCCTTCTTGGCAATCTTTGCAGCATTATCGTAGCCGATGTGAGGATTAAGAGCGGTAACAAGCATCAGTGATTCTTTTACATATTTTTCAATTTGTTGGTGATTCACTTCGATCCCTTCCACACAATGTTCTGTGAAGGAGTGGCAGGCATCACCGAGCAAGCGCACCGAGTGGAGAAAATTGTGAATGATGACCGGCTTAAAAACATTCAACTCAAAATTTCCCATTGATGCCGCAATCCCGATAGCAGCATCATTTCCCATGACTTGAACCGCGACCATCGTGACCGCTTCACATTGCGTCGGATTGACTTTGCCTGGCATGATCGAAGAACCAGGTTCATTCTCAGGCAGGATCAATTCGCCGAGACCGCAGCGAGGACCCGAGGCCAACCAGCGAAGGTCGTTCGCAATTTTCATGAGCGAGGCAGCGAGTGATTTGAGGGCCCCACTCGCCATCACAAATTCTCCATGACTCGCTAAGGCTGCAAATTTATTTTTGGCAGAGAAAAAAGAAAATCCTGTCATTTTCGCCAACTCAGCAGCGACTTTATCCCCAAACGCCGGAGGCGCATTGAGTCCTGTTCCAACGGCCGTACCCCCAATCGCGAGACCAAGAAGCCCTTGGCATGAAGTCTCGATCCGCTCGAGGTCTTGATCCAACATCGCCACGTAGCCAGAAAACTCCTGGCCCAGGGTTAACGGCGTCGCATCTTGCAAGTGCGTCCGTCCAATTTTGACAATCGAGGAAAAAGCTTTTGCTTTTTCATTCAAGGCATGTCGCAGTTCTTTGACACTCGGCAAGAGACGCTCTTGCAGCATTGTCACCGCTGCCACATTCATCGCTGTTGGAAAAGTGTCGTTGGAAGATTGCGATTTATTGACATCGTCATTCGGATGAATCGGTTTTTTCGAACCCAGCACACCACCTGCCAACTCAATTGCGCGATTCGAAATCACCTCGTTCGCATTCATGTTGCTCTGCGTGCCGCTTCCCGTCTGCCAGATGCGAAGTGGAAAATGATCGTTTAGTTTTCCTTCGATCACTTCATCGGCTGCTCGCACGATGAGCTCTTTTTTTTCTTCGCTCAAAATTCCAAGCTCATGATTCGCTAAAGCACAAGCCTTCTTGAGTTGCCCCAAGGCCTTGATCAAAGCAGCCGGCTTGATGTCATCTCCAATGTTGAAGTGAATGAGGGAGCGCGCTGTCTGCGCACCATAGTAGCGATCATGAGGAACGGGAATTGTTCCCATGCTGTCGGATTCTTCTCGATGAGTTGTTGTTGGCGTCATTGTTTGTTTAAAAGTAAAAAGTTAATCCCCACGATAGGTACACCTGGCCTTCGGCGTCTCGTGGATTACGATTTCATAGAGCC
>Ga0194129_10005021_pt1 | contig 17165 bp, 15 predicted proteins | sample TA2KigCa35mmetaG_FD_150862 | JGI IMG/M metagenome (GOLD analysis project Ga0194129, IMG submission 150862) | Freshwater microbial communities from Lake Tanganyika, Tanzania - TA2015038 Kigoma Deep Cast 35m | ecosystem: Environmental > Aquatic > Freshwater > Lake | place: Tanzania: Lake...
GATAGGTCTTGCCTGCATTGCGCAAGGCAAAATCCCGAGCCCGACTTCCACCAAAACACAAATGGGTATGGCAGTCTACCAGGCCCGGTAGGGCAACATAATCTCCGTCCAGTTCATGAATCTCTGCTTCTGGGAATTCTTGTTTCAGTTCCGCCCAAGCCCCCACTTTCTGAATGTACTCCCCATCCATCAGGATTCCTGCCTGGGTAAAGATTTCGAGTTGCTCGTCTCGAAGTGCACCTTTTTGGGGCAACTGATCCAGCGTAAGCACTTGGCGGATGGGGCCAATCAGTTTTTTCATAGGAATCAATAGTCAAAAAGGCTGGTCCACTCGGTTTGGTAAGGCGCACCCGTTTCCTGAGCTACCTGATGGGCAAGTGCAAGTAGGGATCCACTTTTCACCAATTCGATGGCTGTTTCCATGTCCTCGTACAAAATCCGGTCTTTTTCAAGCGGCGGAATGACTTCACGGATGTTGCGGTAGACGGCATCCAAGATTTTCCCCGAACGGAGTGGCGCACGAAAGTCCATGGCCTGAGCAGCGTAGAGCAACTCAATGCCAAGGATTTTTTCCACGTTGTCAATCACCCGCAGTGCTTTCCGTGCGCTGATGCTTCCCATGCTGACATGGTCTTCCTGACCCAAAGAGGTGGGGATGGAGTCGGCTGAAGCAGGAAAACAAAGCCCCTTGTTTTCGGAGGCCAAGGCGGCCGTAGTGTACTGAGGAATCATCAAGCCTGAATTCAAGCCGGTTTCCTTCAGCAGCAACTTGGGTACCCCTGGGGTGCTCCCTTCGATGGACAAGTAAATCCGGCGGTCGGAGATATTTCCAATTTCAGAAGCGGCTAAAGTCGCATAATCCAAAGGCAAAGCAATGGGTTGTCCGTGAAAATGCCCTCCAGAAATAGTATGCTTGGCATCAAAAACCACGGGATTATCCGTGATGGAATTGATTTCGATTTCTAAAGTCTGCTTCAGGTGTAGGTAGGCGTTCCAACTTGCCCCATGCACCTGTGGCATGCAACGCAGGGAATAGGGGTCCTGCACACGGGAACAGTTAGCATGGGAAGCTACAATCTCCGAGTCTTTCAACAGTTGGTAGAGGGTCTGAGCGACGTGAAGGTTTCCCACATAGGGGCGAAGCTGATGAAGTTCTGGCGCAAAGGGGGCAATGGATCCCTGCAAGCCCTCAATCATCAGGCCTCCGGTAAGGTTAGCATGGCTAAGCAAGCGGTGCAGGCGCTCCACCACCTTAATTCCATGAGCTGCCATAAACTGGGTGCCGTTGATCAGGGCAAGCCCCTCTTTTGGTCCTAGGGTCAAAGGTGCTTTTCCCATGTGCTTGAGCACCTGGCCAGCGGGATGTACTTCCCCCTGGTAGCTTACTTTCCCTTCCCCGATGAGTGGCAAAAATAAATGGGAGAGGGGAGCCAAATCCCCAGAAGCACCAACAGATCCCTGAGAAGGAACTACGGGCACGATTTCCGCTTCCATCATCCATAAAATTCGCTTCAAAGTCTCTAATCGAACCCCCGAATACCCTTGGGCAAGGGCATGTCCCTTGAGTACCAACATCAATAAGGCGATCTCTTCCTCTACGGGTTCTCCCACCCCCACAGCATGGCTTTTAAGGAGGTTTTCTTGTAAAATCTGCGTATCTGACGCAGAAATTTTGCTCGTACATAAGGGACCAAACCCCGTATTGATTCCGTAAACCACCTCTTCTCCGGAGGCAATGCTAGCTACTGCTTCTGCCGAGGCTTGCACCTTTTGGATGACGGCTGGACTCAATACGCCCCGAATCTCTTTTCTTGCCAAACCTAGCGCAAGGGATGCGGTCAACTGATCTTCTCCGTATCGAAATATTTTCATAGGCTTTTTTTCCTATTAGTTAAGACTTCTACCGTGCCAAGGTCAAAGCAAAGACCTCAACTTTGCTTTTACTTGCTTAAGTATCGCTGCATTGTGCTGACTTTGACTCTCAATTTCTAAAATTTTTGGAACTGCACTCGCTTCAAAAAAGGTAGCAAGTGCCTGATCCAATCCTTGGGAACTATTTACCAAGACGTACTCAAATCCATATTCTGCAGCCAAATGGCTTGCATTTAAGGCCTGCTGGGTTTCAAAAAACTCTTCCAGCTCGGGCTGTTTGGACGGTCCCTCGATCAATCGGAAGATTCCCCCTGCGTGGTTGTTGAGCAAAACGATCCTTAGATTAGGGATGGGATACTTGTGCCAAAAGGCATTTCTATCGTAGAAAAAGGCCATGTCCCCGGTAAGGAGGAGAACAGGGACCTCGGATACCCAGCTGGCTCCCACCGCGGTGCTGTTGCTCCCGTCTATGCCACTCGTTCCCCTATTGCAGAAGAGTTCCTGTTTCCTTCGACCCAAGAAATTCACGTAGCGAATCGGCATGGAATTGGCTACCTGAAGCAGACTTTTTTCTGGCAAGGAATCTAGCACTTTTTTTACCGCTAGGTACTCTCCAAAGCCAGCGTCCTCCAAGGCCTTGGGCAAGCCTTGGGCTATTCGATTTTCTAAATGTCTCCAGCCTTCCACATAGCCTGAAGATTGACTTGGCAGCTGTCCTTCCAGCCAAAGCAAAAAGGGTAGAGGTTCTGATCCAAAAATTTGCGTGAGGTGAGAATAGGTGTCCTTGGCTTGGTGATCGGGTTGAATGTGCCAATGGGAGATGTTTTGCTTTCTAAGGAAAAGCTTAAGAGACTTGGAAATAATGGATTTGCCAAAACTGATTACCAAGTCTGGAACAAGTGCTGGATGAAGTTCCTCTAGACCCAACCAATGGTCGTGTAGGGTGATGGTTCCTTCTCCTTGTAAGTTGGACAAGCCATCTGCCACCACTACCGCTTGATTTTGCGCCGCCAAGCGCTCGATCACTGCTAGTAGTTCAGGATTACCCTCTTGTTGTCCTGGTACAATCAGGAGGCGGTGAAATCCCCGCAACTCCTCTTTTAGCCTATCAAGAGAAGCCTTACTTAGTTGATGCACTGAAGGAACCACTTTAACTATTGGGGCAGGGGAGGGATAATGAAAAACTTCCCCTTCTTCAGGGTAAAAAGGCTCCCTCAGAGGAATATTGATATGTACTGGTCCAGAAGGGAATTGCCTAGCTAGATGGATGGCTTCATTTACTATTCTATGGGAATGGTGTAGTTGATCCGCATGAATAAACGAATCTGGGAAACGGAAACTTTTTTTCACGTGCTTGCCATAGACTTCCTCTTGAAAAATGGTTTGCCCATCCCATTGGTCCACCCATTCGGGAGGTCGGTCGGCAGTAAGTACCAGCAGCGGAATTTGTTGAAAAAAGGCTTCGGCTAGTCCAGGAAAGTAGTTGAGTACGGCAGATCCGGAGGTGCAGACCAGGACCACGGGCTGCTTCAATAACTGGGCCATGCCCAAAGCGATAAATGCAGCGGAGCGTTCGTCTGAGATCGTCCGTACTTCCATCTCCGGATGGCGGGCAAAGGCCAAGGTCAGGGGAGCACAACGGGAGCCTGGGGAAAGGATAACCTTTCGAATGCCCTGTGCAGCGCAAATGGCTACCAAATCGAGGATGGGTTGGAGAATCAAGCGTCTGGATTTTGTATAAACTTACCGATGATTTTGCATTTCAATTCGGTTTCTTCCCATTCTTTTTCAGGATCCGAATCGGCCGTGACGCCCGCTCCTGCGTACAAGATGGCCTGCTTTGGGTGAAGACTGGCCGTGCGAAGGTTGACGTAAAGGCAGGTTTCATTTTCTATATGTACCGGACCTAAAAAACCGGCATAAAAACTTCTATCAAATCCTTCCTCTGCCTTCAAAAAAGCTTGGGCTGCATTTCTTGGCATCCCGCATACCGCTGAGGTAGGATGAAGTAGGGCTAGCATGACGCTACCCAAATTGGAAAATCCCGTGGTTTTGGTATTCACTTTGAAATCCGAACGCAAGTGAAGCAAGTTGCCAGCGAGAATGGTTCGAGGACCCTGCTCTTCGTATTCCCGCAAGCGTATGGTTTTAAAGCAATCCACAATGTATCGACTCACCAAGGCTTGTTCTTCAATTTCTTTTTGTGTCCATGCCGCCGATTTCAAGGGATTATCTCCTTGGGCCGCTTGGGTGCCTGCCACCGACATGGTATAAAAATAATCCCCCCGAGTTTCAATCAAACTTTCAGGACTTGCGCCCAGCCAGGTACCGATCCTAGGCAAATGAAAAAAATGGATAAAAGAAAAAGGATAGGTTTGAAGGAGTTGGCTAAGGGTTTTTCCTAAGTCGAAAAACTCCGGTAAGGGAAGCGTTTTGGTTCGTGCAGGCACAATTTTTTCTAAACTTCCTTGTGAGATGGCGTGTATCCCGAGCTTTACCAAGCGAATAAAATTTACCTTATCTTCCCTAGGAAGGCTTTTCTCTTTGAGTTCTTGAAGTTGCTGGTCCAAAAGTTGTGCTATTGCAGCCTTACGTGCTTTTTGGGAAAGCGAAACCGAAAGGGAAGTCACCTCATCAGGCAGGTCTTCTGCACAAAAAGACTCATCTAGGGAAAAGGAAAGGTGTTGGTCCGCATGAATAAAATAGGCTTTTCTATCATCTTGGTCCGCAAAAGGATGGACAATAAATCCAGGCCCCAAATTTTCTAAGGATAAATCCACTCGGTTGCTGACTTGCCTGTCGTCTAAGATAAAGTGAAGGGTACGCGAATTGGGTTTTCTCCAGAGGGCAAAAGCTCGTCCCGAAGCAAGGCCTTGGTGCAAGATCATGTCCAGACTATCTTCTAAGGAAATGGCTTTACCTTCTTGAGCGAGATTCATTTTTTATCCAGAATTGCCATGGTAATTCTGCTGACACAACAAAGTTGACCAGCTTCATTCACAATTTGTATTTCCCAAACCTGGGTAGACCTTCCTACATGCAAAGGCCTTGCGGTTCCTTTGACTCTTCCTTCTTTGACCGATTTGAGGTGATTGGCATTGATCTCCAACCCTACGCAGTACTGTTTCTCTAGATCTATGGTCAAGGACGCAGCCACGGAGCCCAAGGTTTCGGCCAATACCACATTAGCTCCTCCATGCAACACACCCATGGGCTGTATAGTTCTAGCATCTACAGGTAGAGTGGCCTCTAGGTAATCTATTCCTATACCGGTAAACTCAATTCCTAGGTGATCTACCATGGAAGCTCTTCGTACGGAGTTGAGCTGTTCTAGTGAAGGGAGGGTAAGAAAAACCATGAAAATATCAGGTAAATGAAGTTTATTTGGGTTGTACAAAAGTAAAGAAACTTGGACCGAAAAAAAATATACCTCGTCCGCCATGGACAAACAGACTACAATTTACAAGGGGTAGTGCAAGGCAGTGGAATAGATGCCCCAATCAATGCCACGGGGCGGGCCCAAGCCGAAGCTTTTTTCCGTACCTACCGATCGGTTCCCTTCGATAGGGTCTACCATTCGGCGCTACTTCGTACCCGACAATCTATTCAAGGATTTATAGATTTAGGGCTTCCTACGTGCATGCTTCCTGAATTAAATGAAATTTCTTGGGGGGATTTTGAAGGTACCCCCATGACCCCGGAAGAGGGACAGTACTACCAATTTATGCTACACCAATGGCAATTGGGAAATCTGGACTACGCCATTGCTGGTGGAGAAAGTCCCAATCAAGTGGCTGCACGATTAACCCGAGCCTTGGATATCCTCCTGAAGGATACGACAAAAACTCTTTTGGTATGTATGCACGGAAGGGCGATGCGCATTTTTTTGAGTATCCTTTGCCAGACGGAACTAAAAAAAATGGATCAGTACGAGCACAACAACCTCTGTTTGTACATCCTTGAACAAACTAGTGAAACAGCTTTTACTATCCTCAAGGCAAACGATCAAGAGCACCTCAAAGGCTTGACGACGCCTTAGTCAATTTTGCAGCCTTCTTCTTGAGTGAAAGTTGTTCCTCATAGGCTTGCATGACCTGCTGGTGCGCAGCCTGAACCTCAGAAAGATTCACAATTTTAAAGGCCAACTCCTGCAATTGCACTTTTTTCCCATCGGGCAAGCCAATCCAATACGCGCCCAAACTCTTGGCATCGAGGGCATCCGTGGGGAGCTCAAGTACCAAGGCGAGGTCGGAATTTCCCCCATAGGCCTTTACCGAAAAGAAGGGAGCCAGTTGCGCGGAGATGGCCTTCACTTGGATTCCCGAGGATTTCAGATGCTGCGCATCAAAAAGAAATACAAAAGTTTTAGGTACAGGGGTACTTGCCACGGTCAGCAAAGAAAAAAAAAGAAAACTTATACTCAATACCCAACTTTTCATTCCTCAATATAGCTTCAAAAGGGAAGGAAAATCAAGATTGTTGGTAAAAAATGGTCTACAGTCCACCGTGGAGGCAAGAGACAAGAAGCAAGATACAGGAGCCAAGAAGCAAGATGTCTGCCCAAAGGCAGGCAAGAGGCAAGAAAAAAGACTTGATGGTATGTAATAGGTTCTACGAATTCCCAGCACTTCATTCTTCGTTCGGTGTCCTGGAAACGAAAAATCAGGGATACCTAAGGGTAGACTCTGGACCGTCGACCGTTGACAGAAAACAAAAGGTAGAGACAAAAAAAATCTCCGAGAAGCTCGGAGGTTTAAATTAGGAGAGGAAGACTTAGGCTTTCGAAGTTCTTTTTTTGACTTTCGAAGTCTCTTCTTCGTTTTCGTCTTCTACACCTGCAAGAATTCTTCCGCAATGCTCGCACACGATTAGCTTCTTCTTTTCGCGGATATCTGCTTGACGCTGTGGAGGTACGGTATTAAAGCAGCCCCCGCACGCTTCACGCTTAACCATCACCACGGCAAGTCCATTCTTGGCGTTGGCTCTGATTTTGGTGTAAGACTTGATCAATCGCTCTTCTACTTTTTTGGCTGCCTTGTCTCGGTCTGCCTGTAACTTAGACTCCTCAGCTTCGCTTTCGGATACGATGGTGGAAAGTTCCTCTTTTTTAAGGTCTAAATCTTTCTGACGATCAATTTTGGTTAGGCTGGTTTTTTCGTGCTCCTCCTTGATATGATCAATCTTAGCTCCTGCCTCAGTAATTTTCTTTTTGGACACCTGAATGTCCAAATCTTGAAGTTCCAGTTCTTTGGTGATGGCGTCGTACTCCCGGTTGTTACGCACATTCATCTGCTGCTCTTGGTACTTTTTGATTAGCTTTTCCGCTTCCTTGATTTTTTCCTTATACTCTTTGATGTCCTCTTCAAATCTTTCAATTTGCTTGGTATAATTGTCAAGTCGCGTTTCGTAGCCTGCTATCTCGTCTTCGAGGTCTTGTACTTCTTCTGGGAGTGCACCTCTTACTTTTACGATGGCATCGAGCCGAGAATCTATAAGTTGAAGGGTGTAGATAGCGTCGAGTTTCTGTGCTACTGTACTTTCCATGAACTATCGATAAAATGTGGGATTTGTGACTACTTTTGACAAATAGAGTGCAATATTAGGAAATTTTTGTGACAATTCTTCAGCAAGTAAATCTTTTGTGAAAATTTCGCTCTCATAATGCCCTATATCACAAATGATAAGTTGCCCTTCGGCATCAAAATACTGATGGTAGGTAATGTCTGAGGTGAGGAATACATCGGCCCCTGCTTTTTTAGCATCGGGGAGTAGAAAGAAGCCCGCACCCCCGCATAAGGCTACTTTTTGTATGGGTTTGCCCAGCAAAGGGCTATGCTTGACTACCTGCAGATTCATAGTGGATTTGAGATGGATAAAAAACTCCTCTTCCGTCAAGGGATGAGCCAATTCCCCAATTCTTCCTGCGCCTACCTCTTGATGTTCGTTTTCTAAGGCACTCAAGTAATAGGCCACCTCCTCGTAGGGATGCGCTTCTTTCATGGCCCCCACTACTTTTTTACTTAAGTGCGAGGGTAAGATGACCTCCAAGCGAAGTTCTGGCTCTTGGTGCGGCTCGCCTCTTTGTCCCAGGTAAGGGTTAGCCCCCTCTGAAGGAGTAAATCTTCCCATGCCTTCTGATTCAAAAGCACAGTCTTTGTATGCACCGATCTGCCCTGCTCCCGCCTGAAAAATGGCTGCTAGTACAGCTTCTTTAGCTACTGGAGGCACAAAAAAGACCAACTTGCTCAACAATTGCTTTTTGGGTTGTAAGATGCAGGAGTTTTTAAGCTGTAGGCGATCGGCTATTCGCCGATTTACACCAGTGGACACATGGTCCAAGTTGGTGTGAATAGCAAAGATCGCCACTTGGCCCTGAATTGCTTTGATCAGGGTACGCTCTACGTAGGTGCTGCCCGTAAGGCTTTTGATCCCTTTAAATAAAATGGGGTGATGTGCCACAATCAGATTGGCTCCCAGCTCCAGCGCTTCCTCCACCACAGCTTCGGTGCAGTCCAAGGTGCAAAGAACCCCGGTAAGGGGCCAATCGCGGTTGCCGCAGATGAGGGTGGCATTGTCGTAAGTCTCCTGGTAAGCGGGCGGGGCCCATTGGTCGAGAAAGGAAAGTACGTCCTGAATTCGGTATCCCATTTTTTTTGTTTATTTGAACAAAAATAGCAAATCTATTCCATGCCTTGGTACGCCTACTTGCTTGCTCCAGCAGCTTTTCTTTTTCATGGGATTACTGCGGTACGAAACATGCTGTTTGACCAAGGACTGATTCCAAGTAAAAAGTCCCCGATTCGGACTTTGGTGGTGGGCAACCTTTCGGTAGGGGGAACAGGTAAAACTCCCTTTGTAGAGTTTTTGGTCCGCAAACTTCGTGATGAGGTGGCTGTTGGTACCCTAAGCCGGGGATATGGACGCAGCAGCAAAGGATTTATACAATTGGTACCGAATAGCTCAGCAGACGAAGTGGGGGATGAGCCCTTGCAACTTTACAGGCAGTTCAAGGAAGAAATCCCTGTTTTCGTCGGGGAGGATCGGGTAGTCGCTACGCAAAAAATCCAGCAACTCCGACCTGAGTTGCAACTCCTAATCTTAGATGATGCCTTTCAACACCGAAAGCTAAATCCAGATTTCCGCATCGTATTGACACCTTATAATTCTCCATTCTCCAAAGATTACCTGCTTCCCATGGGCAGGCTTCGGGAGTCCAGGGTTGGTGCAAAGCGGGCAGAATTGGTGGTGGTAACCAAGTGTCCTGCAAATCTGAGTCAAGAAGAAAAAAATAAGCTAGCCAAGGAGCTAGCGCCTTATTTAACTCCGGAGGCAGACCTGTTCTTTTCTACCCTAAACTATGGCAGACCTTATCAACTAGCAGGCCCAAGTCAAACCGACTTTAAAACGGTCATTGCGCTTGCAGGCTTGGCGGATAACGGACCTTTCTTGGATTATTGCAAGCAGCAGTATGCAGTGGTCGATTCCTTTTCTTTTCCGGATCACTATGCTTACCGCCCCGAAGATGCAGCGCGAATTTTGAAAGTACTAAGAGAAGAAAAGGGGAGCAATGCAGTGTTGCTCACCACGGAAAAGGATGCGGCGAAACTTAAATCCCTCGCTGCAACCGAAATATGGTCTAAAATTCCGATTTTTGCCCTGCCCATACAAGTAGCGCTCGATCCCAAACAAGAAGAGCAGCTGCTTCAACGGCTACGAAAAAACCTGCTTCACCCGTGATTCGGAAGTTACTTAGCCTAGTTGTACTTACTTTTCTCTTGGCAGCCCAAGCTGCTTGGGGACAACGCCCTGTTCCACAAGGCGGAACCGGAGCACCTGCCCGTCCAGCCAAACAGTTGGCTGACCCCAAGGCAGTAGAAGAGGAGGAGGGACGTAGGACGCTCTTGGACGACAGTACCAAGCAGGTCTATGGACCCAAAACCACCCTCTATTTTTATGAGAAGGCCATCAAGCGCAACAGCTTGGTGTTGTATGAATTAGATACCCTGCTGACCAATTTTCACAACTACGACCCTGTGGCCAAGTCGGGTTGGAAGTACCAAGATTTGGGAAATATTGGGTCTGCGGCCAAGCCGGTATTTTTCACTCTTCCTGAATGGATAGGGCAAAGCTCTGGATTTAATACCTATAATTTGTACTTCAAAGATCCTTCCCAGAGAAAGTATTACGATTCCAAATCTCCTTTTACTGAAATGTCTGCTTTTTACGGAGGAGGCAACCGGAACTTGCTTGACCTTTCTTTTGCCAGAAATGTAAACCCCCGCTGGAACGTAGGTTTTGATTTTTCCACCCAGCGCGTCCGAAAGACGCTGAACCCTTCCAAGCGAGACGATCAGATGGTGGTGCAAAATGCCTACGCCTTGCATACCAATTACCGTTCTGAAAACGGGCGGTATTGGCTTTTGGGCGCCTTCTCTCGAATGAAGCATGTGGTGAACGAGATAGGGGGTATTGTGCCCCCCTCCGTGGACCCCAATTCCATTTATTTTACCTACGAAGATGCCAAGGTGTGGCTGCAAAATTCTCGTGCCAGGGAATTGAGGCAGGAGTACCACCTCTACCAGGAGTTTAAACTGGGCAATGGACTACAGCTCTACCACGTCTTGGATAGAAAAAATCAAGCGCTGGTTTTTGAAGCCTTACTAAATACCAAGGATGCTGATTTTTATCCCAAGGAAAGGTTAGTCAATCCGGATACCACCCAGCACCGAAATGATTTTTCGGAGTGGAGAAATGAGTTTGGAATGAAGGGAACGGTGAAGGGGTTTTATTACAACTCCTTTGTCAAACTTAGGAATGGTACCCGTTGGTCGCCTTTGCTCTCTCCCGAAAATCGCCCCTTTACTGAACTTTACCTGGGAGGGGAGCTGGTAGGGAAACTTTCTGATACCTGGCAAATCAGCGCAGATGGGGAATACTTGTTTCCGGGTAATTTCCGATTGCACGGACTATTTATCTCCCCTTGGCTAGAAGTAGACTATACCAAGGCCCTGTACCAGCCAACTGCCTTGCAACAAGAATACCGAGGCAATCACCAGCAGTGGAAAAACGACTTCTCTGATATTGGGGTAGATCAGGTCAAGGGAACGCTAAAATTACCCCTAGAAAACCTGCAGGTCTGGCCTAGTCTTACCCTCACTCGCATCAATAGGTACGTGTATTTTGGTCAAGGCCAAATTCCACTGCAGGCAGAGGGACAAGTTTTTCTACTTAGCCCTTCTCTGAAGGCGACACTTCCCTTGGGTAAAAAATTCCGAATGGATACGGAGTGGATCTATACCCAGATTTCTGCTTCTGCTTCGAATGCCTTGCGTATTCCCAAATGGTATGCCAATACACGGGTGTATTTTGATGGCCCCCTATTTGACAATAATGTGGTGGTCCAAATGGGTATCGATGCAAGGTACAGGTCTACTTTTTATGCAGATGCCTATCAGCCTGCCCTGCAGCAATTTTTTATTCAAGACCGATTTCAAATTAGCGCCTATCCAGTCTTGGATCTTTTCCTGAATTTTAAAATCAACCGTACCCGCGTCTTGGTGAAGTACAATCACCTGAATGCCGGTTTGATGGCCCAAGAAGGCTATTTTGTGACTCCAGACTACACGGGCTATCGTTCTTTTTTGGATTTGGGGATTACGTGGTATTTGTTTGATTGATCAATTGTACAAAGTACAAAGTACCATGTACCAAGTACTTCTTCATTCAACATTTAGCGTTGGACATTCGATATTTGAAAATGGTACAAAGTACCAAGTACTATGTACCAAGTATCTTCAAAATGGACCTACTGATTTACTTGATAAAATAGGTATTCGTATTGTATAACAACTTTCCTGCTAGCACAATACTGTACTTTGTACTTTGTACTTGGTACATTGTACAATTCGTAATCTGTACTTTGTACTTGGTACATTGTACAATTGTTAAACAGTACTTGGTACATTGTACAATTGATAATCCGTATTTCGTCGCTCGTATTTACTAACCTGTAGTTGAATCAAAAAAAAAACTAAGCATTCATGATTAACTCCTCCTCCGCATCTTGGGAAGAAAGTACCCGGCAGAAGATGTTGCATTTGAAGCTCCCTACAGATCCGCGCTGGGTGGGCATCGCAGAGATGAATCTAGAAGAGATTTTGGTGGATCATGCCTATTGCGAGCAAAAGGCGGCATCCTCCTGCATCAGTTTGATCGTGCGCTTCAATGAGTTGGAGCAACTGGTAGACACACTCACTCCCATTGTCGCAGAAGAGTGGGGACATTTTGAGCGGGTGATGGAACAGTTGAAAAAGCGGGGAATGAAATTTGGATTGCAGCGAAAAGACGAATACGTGGTTCGCTTGCAAGGATTCTTGCGCAAGGGAGGAAGTCGTATGGACCAGTTGACCGAGCACTTGCTGATGAATGCGCTGATTGAAGCACGAAGCTGTGAGCGGTTCAAACTCTTGTCCAAGCACATTGCGGATACGGAATTGCAGAAATTCTACTACGAACTGATGATTTCCGAGGCGGGACACTACGTCACTTTCATCGATCTGGCTAAGATCTACCAGGATCCCCAAAAAGTAGCGTGGCGTTGGCAAGAATGGCTAGCCTTTGAGGCCCAGGTGATGTTGGATTTGGGGGTAAGAGGGGATCGAATGCATTAAAATTAGTATCAAGTAGCAGGTATCAAGTATCAAGTAGGATTTCCCAAGAACTTCTTCATTCTTCATTCGGCGTTGGATATTCGATATTTGAGAAAAGTACAAAGTACCATGTACAAAGTACCAAGTACCATCAAAATGGACCTACTTATTCACTTGATAAATTAGGCATTCTTATTTTAGAATAACTTTCCTGCTAGCACAATACTGTACTTTGTACTTTGTACTTGGTACATTGTACAATTGTTAAACAGTACTTGGTACATTGTACAATTCTTAATCCGTACTTTGTACTTGGTACATTGTACAATTCGTAATCCGTACTTTGTACTTTGTACTTGGTACCTTGTACAATTGTTAATCCGTACTTCGCACAAATAGACACAAAAAAAGTCTCCTCAAATCTTCGTTCTGCTCAAAAATCCGAGGTAACTTGCGAATAAATCTTTTTTTTACCTATACTTCAGAGAAAGAAGTAGAACCAACTAGAAAAGCTGTTCCAAAACGAACATACCATGAATTTGATCGAAAATGTCCGGGAAGCCTTAAACTCCGTGAAGGTTCATCTCCTCAGAACGGTACTCACTGGGGCCATCATAGCCATCGGAATATCCTCCTTGGTAGGCATGCTCACCGCGATTGACGGCATCAAAGCCCAGATTGCAGAAAGTTTTGCAGGACTTGGGGCCAACTCATTTGATTTGGTCAGTAGCGGTTCCAATGGAGGAAGGGTCGTTCAAGAGGGGATAACTGAAAAGACCTATCCGCCCATCACGTTTCGTGAAGCCCAGCAATTCAAGGAGGACTATGCTTCCATCGGGATTTCTACCGTTTTTGCTACCGCTTCAGGCATCGCAGAGATCAAACGGGGTTCTAAAAAAACCAATCCCAACATTCGCGTTCGTGGTGGTGACGAAAATTACTTGACGATCAAGGCGATGAAATTGCTGAAGGGGCGTAATTTTTCTCAAGTGGAGGTTCGCTACGGCAACAATGTGGCCATCATCGGAAAGGAGTTGGAAGAAACCTTATTTACCGAAGGTGAAGAGGCCCTTAACCAATCCATCACCATTTTTGGAAAGCCTTACACGGTAATCGGGGTATTGGACAAGCAAGGAGGAGTGGGGCAGGATCAGGGTGCAGACCGTCAGATTTTGATTCCCATTGAAAATGCGGCACGCCTTGATTTTAAAGGTACCTTCAATTACCGCATCACAGGAGTAGCCTCCGATCCAGGAAAAATTGACTATGAAATGGGACAAGCCACCGGCATCATGCGCAAGATTCGTCAGGATCGGGTAGCCCAACCGGACTCCTTTGAGTTATCCAAGAGTGAGTCGGTAGCCGAGAGTTTGGAGGAAGTGGCGGGTTACTTGCGCATTGGAGGCTTTGGCATTGGATTTATCACCCTTTTGGGTGCGTCTATTGGTTTGATGAACATCATGCTGGTTTCCGTCACCGAGCGGACTCGCGAAATTGGGATTCGTAAGGCATTGGGTGCGACACCACTCCGCATTCGGCAGCAGTTCTTGATTGAAGCAATCACGATTTGTGTCATTGGTGGGATATTTGGCATGATTCTCGGAATTTTGATTGGCAATGTGATTGCCAACTTTATTGGTCCAGGAGGATTCTTGGTTCCTTGGCTTTGGATGATTGTATCTTTTGTGATATGCATCATCGTAGGCTTGTTGGCAGGGTATATCCCCGCTTTCAAGGCGAGTAAGCTGGATCCGATCGAATCCTTACGTTACGAATAAGCACTGCATTTTGTAAGGAGTCCGTTCACTTCAGTTCTTACCCAAGCCGGCTGATTTCACCTGAAGTCAGCCGGTTTGTTTTTGCAAGGAGAACGCTCCAACCAAGGGATTTGATCCCTTGCTGGTGATTTTCACCGACTGGATAATTTTTGCTGGGATTGTCCGCTTTTTTTTGAATATTTCTACTCGTTAACTCTTGACCCAAACTCCTATGAAAAAGCTCCTGTCGCTTGCCATTCTTTTCTTCTTGTCTTGTGCCACTTTGTGGGCAAGTACACCTCCCGTAAATCCAGGTTCCTATACCCTCGTGATGGAGGGATTTGATTGGGGACCTGCTGCGAGTCGTGTAGTCTTACATCAGGCTCAGCTCGGGAAAGATTCAAGTCCCTTGGATTTTGAAGTTTTTGTCACCCGATCGACTTCCTTGGGGGAGATCCCCGCTGCACAAGCGGCTGGCAAGCGGACTGTGGTGTACACCTATGCCTCGGATGAAAAAGGAAATCGGGTGGAAAATGGACCCCATTTGACCTTGGTATTGGCTGTAAGTCCCGTAAATCCCTTGGGATCAGGCATACAATACCTCCGCATGGGCAATCGCGCGTCCAACGTATGGATAGACTACGGGGTCACCGTGGTACATACCAAAACGGGTTCAACTTGGAACCAAGAAACGGCTAGGATACGTCCCATTGTGGATGAGTTTGATCTAAATGGAACATTCACGCACCAAGGCACCACCTTGACGTATGGGGCCTTTTCTCCGAAAAAAATAACCACCAAAGCACCCTTGATCATCTGGTTGCATGGGGGAGGTGAAGGGGGAACCGATCCGACCATTGCCTTGATGGGGAATAAAGCCTTCAACTATGCCTCACCTGAGATTCAAACCTTATTTGGGGAGGGAGCTTTTGTACTTGCTCCACAGACCCCTACTTTTTGGATGAATGCAGGGGAAGGCATGACCCGAGGACAGGTAAATGACATTTACAATGCGGCAGTGATTGCTTTGATTCAAGACTTTATCACTAAAAATCCCATGGTAGATCCTACTCGCGTGTATGTAGGGGGCTGTTCCAATGGAGGATACATGTCCTTGAAATTGATTTTGGAACACCCAAGTTTCTTTGCGGCGGGTTACATCTCTGCGCTCGCTTACAACAATGAGTTTATCAGCGATGCCCAGGTGCAATCCCTCAAGCAGACGCCCATCTGGTTTGTGCATGCCAAAGACGATAGCACCACCAAGGCTGCCGAAACGGTGCTCCCCCTTTACGATCGCATGAAGAAAGCAGGTGCAAAGAACGTGTATTTGTCCCTTTACGATAACGTGACCGATTTGACGGGCTTTTATGGGGGGAAAGACTTCCATTACAATGGGCACTGGTCTTGGGTGTATTCCCACGCCAACGTAGCGCGCACCGATAAGGACGGCTCTCCGGTGCTGCTGAACGATCGCCCCGTCACTATAATGGAGTGGACCGCTGCGCAGAAGAGGAAGAAGTAAAAAATTAACAAATCCCCCCGAAATACTTCGGGGCAGGCTCCTTACCCCTTTAAAGGGGGAATCACATCTTGGCGCTCTCCAACTACTTTTTGGAAAATAAGATTTTCAAATTATTATTATCTGTTTGCGGCCCAGCTGGTGCGACTCCCCCTTGACAAGGGGGCAAGGGGGATTTTCTTTTTTTCGCCTTTCAAGAATTATTTTTAGAATAAGATTTTTGAATTACTAGTACCTATTTGAGGTTCAATTCATGCGACTCCCTCCCGATCTACATCGGGACAGGCTCTTAATAAGGGAGCAAGGGGGATTTATTAACCCAGAAGGGGTAGGTGGGATTTTTTTCTCGCCTTTCAAGAATTATTTATAGAATAAGATTTTTGAATTACTAGTACCTATTTGAGGTTCAATTCATGCGACTCCCCCTTAACAAGGGAGCAAGGGGGATTTAAAATCAATTTTTTTCCATTAACTATAACCTTTGCGGTCTTCCCGACCGCGAAGGTTTTCTAAGACAGGCTACCTATTTTTTTCAAAACCTTGCGCCTGTTTTGGAGTTATTTATGATAACCTTTTTTCCTTCTCTCGCTTCGAAAGATTCAAGGCCTTTTTTTCCTTCATTTTTGATAACAATCATTCTTTAAACCCTCGAAAAAAATTTTCAAAACCTACGCTTTTATTATTTTTGCGTTCCCAACGAAAAACTAACTCATAACAATGGATACACACGGCAAAAACGGAGGCGACATCAGCAAGTGTCCCTTCCACAATGGCTCTACGACTGCAGCAGCAGGCAAGGGCATGCAAAACCAAGATTGGTGGCCCAACCAATTGAAATTAAACATTTTGCGTCAGCATTCTTCCCTTTCCAATCCTTTGGAAGAAGGCTTTGACTATGCCAAAGAATTTGAAAGTCTCAACCTCGCTGAGGTAAAGGCGGACTTGGAAAAGGTTATGACTACCTCTCAGGACTGGTGGCCAGCAGATTACGGACACTATGGACCCTTTATGGTGCGTATGTCTTGGCACGCTGCAGGTACCTACCGCGTTCAGGATGGTCGTGGGGGTGCAGGAACAGGCGCACAGCGCTTTGCTCCGCTCAACTCCTGGCCGGACAATACCAACCTGGACAAGGCGCGTTTGCTCCTTTGGCCAATCAAACAGAAATACGGACAAAAATTGTCTTGGGCAGATCTTTTGGTCCTTGCAGGCAATGTGGCCATGGAGTCCATGGGTTTCAAAACCTTCGGATTTGGTGGAGGTCGCCCAGACATCTGGGAGCCTGAGCAGGATATTTTCTGGGGCAATGAAAATGAGTGGGTTTCCCACCGCAATCCAGAGGCACTAGCCCATCCGCTAGGAGCA
>Ga0194129_10005027_pt1 | contig 17150 bp, 13 predicted proteins | sample TA2KigCa35mmetaG_FD_150862 | JGI IMG/M metagenome (GOLD analysis project Ga0194129, IMG submission 150862) | Freshwater microbial communities from Lake Tanganyika, Tanzania - TA2015038 Kigoma Deep Cast 35m | ecosystem: Environmental > Aquatic > Freshwater > Lake | place: Tanzania: Lake...
TAGAATCAATATATTCTGATTTATTTTCTATTAATAAATAAATAAAAATTAATACTAGTATTAATATTATTATTTTTTTATGCATAATAATATTATTTTAGAAATAAATTATATTTTATATATTTAATTTATACAACCTAATTGAGGATATTTATATTCCATACCATAATCTAATTTTATTTCTTCGTCTAGTCTTTTTATTTTTGGTTCCCAATCAATTGATTCAATAATAGTTTCTGATTCTCGAGGTATAATTTTATTTTTTTTCTTTGTAATTTTAATATTTATATCATTCATTTCATCTTTATTAATTGGCCAATCTATTCTAAAAAAATTATGTTTAGTAAAAGGTAATCCCGCAATATCTTGTCTTATAATTAATTGTTTTGGTTTGTTCTTTTGGAAATAATATGTATCTATGTCGTCTTTTATTTTTGAATCATTCTTATAACATTCATAAAGTCTATTTCCAATAATAATATTATCAAAATTTAATTCAGAATTTTTTGCATATAATGTTTTATTACATATTATATCAGTTGTTTTAAAATCATTATGATATGGATGAATCTGAATAGGTGGTCTAGTTAATGATGTTTTTGATGGATAACAGTTATTATTTGATGGATCATATGAAAATCCACCAACATCATAAATAGATGATGCAATATCGGCACAATCTTCAATTGAAGTAATATTTCTAACTATCCCATCATAATATTCTTTTTTATTTAAAATGGTATCACTATAATTTAAAAGAAATATAATTATTAAAATAAGTATAATAAATAATAAATATTTTTTTATCATTTAACTATTATTATATTAATAATATTAGAAATAAAATGAGTAATTTAATATCAATAAATGATATATTTATTACAGTAAAAGAAAATGTAACCGATAATGATCTTATTGATAATATGATAACATATATATATGATAATTTTAATGATATAAATTATGACGAATTAATAATAAATATTACAAATAATTTAGAAGATGAATTATTTTTGGTATGTTTTATAAATCCATTAATAAATAAATTAAATACATATAGGAAAATAATTTTATCAGATGTTATAAAATCAACAACTGGTCAAGACGGATTAAAAAATATTTTTTTACTTGATTATGTAGGTTTTGAACAATTATATAATATCTATAAATTTAAAAAAATAAATAATTATCTATTTAGTGATATATTAATTTTTATTTATAATTTAGGTAAAAAAGATATATTAATATCTTTGTTAGAATTTGTATATAACACTAAAGTTAATTATGATATAATATCATATATTATAATATCGTTTATGATATTTCATAATTCATTATTTTCTTCAAATGATAATAAAAATGATGAAAATATTAATTATGATAATTATTTTAAAGAAGATTATATAAAATTTACAAAAATCTTATTAAATTATACTAATATAATATATCCACTTTTAGAATTAACAGATATCGTCGCACAAACATTTCAAATTGAAAACATTAATTTATTTTTAAATGAAAATAATATTAATATTATAAATATCTTTTTTGTAAATATATTAAATAAAATTAATTATTATTATGATATATCTTTAATAAAAAATATAATTAAGTATGTTGATGCATTAATAGTACATAATTATTATGATAGAATATATGAATTAATTAATAAATTAACTGAATTATTGGATAACCCTTTATTAAATATACATGATAAAACGTTATTAATAATAAAAATTTGTAAATTTATGTCAAATGAGTCCTATAAAAATATCCCAATAAATATAATATATTATATAAATTATTATTTATCTAATGTAAAATTTTTAGATTGGTCAACATTTGATGAAAAAATAAATATTATTATGATAATTACAAAAATATTATTTAAAATACATCAAAATAATCAGATACAACCTATTGATTCACAACCGGAAATATTTTATAATTTATTATACAATATTTTATATTATGAAAAAGAATGTTTTAATATTATAGAGTTTGTATTAAAAAATGAGATTACTTATACAACATATTCCTTATTAAAGGATACTATTTATGGAATGGTAAACACATTAAATATATTTGTAGAAATAGAAATGTATTTATGTAAAAAATTAAATATACTTTATAAATATGAAGAGTATGATTATATAATTTACAAGAATAATTTAAATATATCATCATATGTATTATTTTTATTAGAAAATAATAATTTATATAAGTTTAATACACTAACAATGATACATAATTTTGTAATAAGTAAATATATTATGATATATAATCAATTATTATATGATAGATTACCATATATTGGAATTGATTATATAAATTTAAAAAAATATTATGAAAAATATTATGTTGTATTACCAGATTTGTATAAAATAAAAATAGATATACTTCAAGAAAAATTTAATTCTATGAATAAATTTATAGATGACAATCCGGAATCAGAATTAATTGATCCACTGTTTGTAATAAAAATAGAAAATATATATAAATTACCAAATCGTAATGAAAAGTATGAAAAAATTACATTAAGATTACTTATAAAAGAATCAGCAAAAAATCCATTAACACGCGAACCACTTACTCTCAATCAATTAGATGAATATAATAAATTTTTATAGTTTATTATAATATATGGATATACTAACATTGTATCACGATGATATAAAAAAACAAGATTTATCAATATTTATTGATTTGATATATAATAATTTCATAGAATTAAGCGAAGAAGAAAAATTAATGCATACAAAAGAAGATATAGAAAAAAATTTAAGAGCAGAAAATAGTGTAATATTAGTAGTATTAGATAAAAAACAAAATAAGATTGCTGGATTTTTAACAGCAAACATAATGGAATTAGATGATAGACGTCTAGTATTTTATATTAGTTATGTTTATACTGCAGAAAAATATCGCAATAATGGAATTGCAAGTAAATTATTAGATTTATGTGAACAAATAGCACATAATAAAAAATGTAATGGAATTATGTTAATATTTGATACTAATAATAAACAATTATATCACTTTTATGAGGGCAAAGGATATATGCAAGATATTAATTTAAGACGGTACGAACAACATGACGTTTTTTATAAGATTATATAAACTTCTGCGAAGTTTATATAATCTTATAAAAAAACCTAGCAAAATTTTAGTAATTTTATAAAAATTACTAAAATTATTGCGACGTTTTTTATAAAATAATTTAATTTATGGATAAAATATTGCGACGTTTTTATAAGTTTATATAATTTTATAAAAAAACCTTGCAAAATTTATTTTTTGATAAAATGTTGCGACGTTTTTATAAGTTTATATAATCTTATAAAAAAACCTAGCAAAATTTATTTGTTGATAAAATATTATAAGATTACATTTCTTCTCCAATCAGATGTATAAAATCTAAATCTTCTTTAATATGTTCATCTGGTGTTTCCAATATTATAGGGACGCCTAATTTAAAACACAATCTTATAAATTCACCTAAACCATCCGGATTTATATATCCTTTATAAATATTATCATGTCTATCTTTATTTGAACCTAATTCTGTTTTACTATTATTTAAATGTAAAACTTTTAAATTTTTTAATCCAATATATTTATCAAAATCTTTTATATATCTAATTACATTATTTATAGTATTAATATTATAACCCGCACTAAATATATGGCATGTATCTACACATATACCAAATCTGTCAGATATTTTTTTATTTTTGTGATTTAATAATTTATTTATAAATTTAGATAAATCTTCTAATTTAATACACATTTCACTACCTTGACCAGATGAAGTTTCTAATAATATTTTTATATCTATATTTGTATTAATTTTATTTGCAATATATATTAAAGCCGAATACATATTATTTAATGCAACATTTATATCTAGATCAAGACTTTTCCCAAGATGTAGAACAATAAATTTTGCTCCAATTAAATTTGCAGTATTTATTTCAATTAGTAATTGTGTAATCCACCAACTATACTCATCCCAATTTTGAGCTATATTAATAGTATATGATGCATGAACTATAACATTTATATTATTTTTTTTTAAAAGAGTTGCAAATTTTTTATACGTATCTATATGTTTTTTATCAATATTAACAAATAATTGTATAACAGTATTTTTATTATTAATAATTTCCTTATAATAATTAATATTATTAGATAAAGTATTGGGTGTAGAATCTATATGTAATCCATATATTTTTATTGATGTTTCAGTCATATATTTTTTAATCAGATAAAAATAAAAACTGAAATTTTTTATATTTGTAATCTAAATCATATAAACAAAAATGAATATAATAATATATGTTCTTCACAGATAAATATATACCGAAAAAATTTGATGATATATTTTTTCATCAATCTATTTATGACACATTAAAAATAATGGCGGAAGATGATTCTATACCACATTTATTATTTCATGGACCCAAAGGATCTGGTAAAAAAACTATGGTAAATATATTTATGCATATGTTATTTGGAGATTCTATTTATAATGTTAGAAAAGTGCCGTATACTATTTCAGGTTCATGTAATAATGAGACTATCGAAGAATTTATGCAAAGTTTTCATCATATCTTAATTAAACCAACTGGTAATAATCATGATAGATATTTAATTCACGATGTTATTAAACTATATTTATCAAAAATTGGTTATAATGTTATAAAATCTAAACATAAATTTAAATTAATTGTTATTACAGACATTGATATATTATCGGAATCTGTACAATTTTCATTACGTCGAACAATCGAACAATATTCAAATCAATGTAGATTTATAATAATTTCAAATTCTATTTCTAAAGTTGTTGAACCTCTTTCAAGTCGATGTAAATGTATTAATGTACGTTCTCCAGATACATTAGATATAATAGATTATACTTATTATATATCAAGACGTGAAAATATAAAAATATCATTGGATCATTTAGCCTATATAATTACAGAATATAAAGGTAATGTAAAAAATATATTATGGCGATTAGAAATGTATAAACTTAATGAAATATATGTAATAGAAATAGAAAATTTATTTGATGAAATATATAATACTTTAAAAAATATAAATATAGAAATAAATATTGAACCATATAAAAAAGAAATACGAGAAATTAATAGTGAAAATAAATTTTTGATACAAAGTGTTAATAAATATATTGAAAGGATAGGTACAGAACTATTTAATATTATTGTTAATTCCATTACAAAATATTTACCAGATAATACAAAAAATAAATATTATAAAACTCCACAAACTTTTATAAATAATATAACAAAATCAAATTTTAAACAAATACAATATATTAATATTGATAAAAAACAAAAATTTGATATGATAATGTTTAAAATTAAAACTCTATTTCATCAGATTTTAATTCACATAAAATTATTAGATCCTGTATTATCTCGTGATAAATTAATTTTAGAGTTATACTCATTAATAAAAAGATGTGATTTAAAATATATTAATGATATTAGAAATATTATATTCAATCTATTAATTACAAATATTGAAGGTACTGAAATAATAAAATTATTATTGCAAACTATTATTAATGATGAAAAATTATATGTGATAAAAAAACATAAGATTATTGAAATTTGTAAAGATACCGAATATGGAATATGTAAAGGTCGACGCGAAATAAACCAATTCGATAATCTTATTGTATCAATAATAAATATAATTACTACTTAATATATATATATATATATATATATTATGGGAAGATTATTTTTTGATCAATATTCATTATTACATTTTTCAACGGGTTGTATTGCATATTTTTTGGGCATAAATTTATTAAATTGGATTATAATACATACTATTTTTGAGATAAGTGAAAATTCTCCAAAAGGAGTTTATTTTATTGATAAATATTTAACATTTTGGCCAGGAGGTAAAAAAGCCCCTGATAATTTAAAAAATTCATTAAGTGATTTAGTTTTTGCAATTATCGGATATTTAATTGCTCGAATGCTTGATATGCATTATAAAAAATTGAAATGAATTAAATAATATAAAAAATTGATTTTTAAATATTATATAATTTATTTAATAATATAAAGACTACATTATTAAATAGATAATATGTGTGGTATTTGGTTTTATACTCAACTTATTAATAAACATAATCACGATGTTTTACAGAAGGCATCAAATGAAACTATGAAGCGTGGACCCGACAGAACAATATATAAATATATTACTTTTGGTGAATTTGAATTTCATCTTGTATTTCATCGTTTAGCGATTATGGATCTAAGTGAAGCAGGTGACCAGCCATTTCAACTTAATAAAAAAGATGAACAAATTTATCTTATGTGTAATGGTGAGATTTATGGATTTGAAAATCTTGTAAAAGAATTTAAGCTTGAAAATCTTTTAAAATCTCATTCTGATTGTGAAGTGTTAATTCATCTATATCAACGTCTTGGACTCAAAAAATTATATGAAATACTCACAACGAGAGCAGATGTATCGGGAGAATTTGCAATGATTATTCTTCATATAAAAGACGGAATGTGTGAAATTCATTATGTAAGAGATTTTTGTGGTAAGAGACCTCTTTATTTTGCCGAATATAATAATATTATAGGTTATGATGGATTCGAGAGAGATTTTAATGCTCTATGTTTAACATCTCAATTATGTGGTATTCCTTTTCCAAATGAAATTTATAAACAGTCTGGACAAGTAAAAGCATCGACATTTGGTACTTATATTATTAATAAATCAGAAAATATAATTCATCAAAAAAAAGAATTTACCGAAAATCTTCGTGATATTCCGATTACTATTTTTGATGAAAAAGAAGCATTAACTAAAATTTATGATACGTTCATGAAGATTGTAGAAGATCAGATGGTAGCTGATAGAGAAGTAGCATTTATGTTAAGTGGTGGTTTAGATTCAAGTTTATGTGCTGGTGCGGGTGCATATATTCTTAAACAAAAGGGTCTGGAAAATAAGATTAAAACTATTTGTATTGGATTGGAAGGTGGTACAGATGAAAAATATGCCAAGCTTGTGGCAGATTATATTAAATCTGATCATATGCATATTCTATGTACTGGAGAAGAATTTATAGATTGTGCAGAAAACCGTATAACTCACAAAATAGAATCATATGATATAACTTCAAACAGAGCAAGTGTACCACAATTAATATCAGCAGAAAAAATTAGTGAAAAAACTAATTGTAAGGTAATTATTGTTGGAGATTATGCTGATGAAGTTTGTGGTGGATACAATGAAACAAAATATGCACCAACAATTGAAGATTTTAAAGAACGTATTTATGAATTAACTGAAGATATTATATATTTTGATGGAGATCGTGTAGATCGTTGTATAGGTGGTTCTGGATTAGAAGCTAGAATGCCATTTGGAGATCATCGTTTTATTAAATTATATATGTCTATTGACCCCGCTCTTCGTAAAGCACGTAATGGATGTGAAAAATATCTATTACGCAAAGCATTTGATGGAAAAAATATTATTCCAGATGAAGTATTATGGAGACCAAAAGAAGCTTTTTCAGATGGAGTATCATCAGTAAAAAAATCATGGTATCAAATAGTACTTGATTATTTTGATATGAAATACACTGATGAAGATTTAGAAAATGCAAAAAATCAATTCAAATGGAATACACCCTATACAAAAGAATCACTACATTATAGATTAAAATTTAATGAAAAATATAGTGATATTCAATCTAATGTCATACCTTATTTTTGGTTACCTAAATGGGGAAATGTTAAAGAACCATCTGCACGTGTATTAGATGTTTATAAACAATAATTTTTTTTTTATAAAATATTTAATTACTAAAAAACAAATATAAACAAATATAAACAAATATAAACAAATATAAACAAACAGAAACAAACATACAAAATCACACATAAATCCTGCCTCGCTTTTCAGCAGAGCGAATTTGTTTCCGGAGAACATCGTCCTAACACACTGCGCATTGATGACGCTTGCGAAGGTGTAGGGTATTCAAAGTCCCCTTAAAGAGCGACTTCGACCCCAAAACGACAATAACATACATAATGTCACCGAATGAAATATCAAAAGAAGCAAATGCATCAGCCATAGCTAATAATGTTATATAAATAAATATAATTTGCATTACAAGATCACTTTTCTTATAGCACATTCATTAATTTTTATTTATTATTTATTTTGTGTTACCAAACGATTATATTCAGATTGAATAAAATTATATTTGTCTATTACCGAAAATATGAAATATATTAATATTGCTAGAAAAATCGATAATATAGGTAATGAAAATATTGTAGAATTTTTATCTAGACCAAAAGATTTAAATTGTTTTTGTTTTTTATCATATAAAAAATTTGGTTTAAAATATATTATTAATATTATTATTATTATATATACTTTTAATGAATTATATAGTGTATTATTAGTAAATGCCATATATTATAAATATAAAATATAAAAATATATAATATTTCACATAATTATTTTACATAATTATTTCACCAGATCCTCCTATGGGTTTATATGGAGTATTGGATGCTAATCTAAATATTGCTGCATCATTAGATTGATTTGGTGGAATACTAATATTGAAACCATCCGATTCAATTTGGCGTTGTTTGTATTTTTCTTGTAATGCTTTTAATATTAATTCTTGATCTAATACTTCATCTTTTTCTATATTATCAAATTGATAAAAATCTTTACGTTCAACTGGGTCTCCATATTGATGGTCTGTTAAAAATCCAATAATATATATTTCTTCTATTTTTGCATTATAGTCTATTTCTGCATCTTTTTTATTTAAATTTCTGTCTGCATTAACATCATAATTATCTAAAATAAATGATACTTTAACAATCATTTGATCAGAAGAATTTTTTTTTTGTACTATCATATGAACTATAAAATTAAGTTGTTCTTCAGTAGCATATTTTTCAACGGCATCGATTTTTATTAGAACAATTTTTGCTCTCTTTGCAGGTTTAAGATACAATGATTCAGGTAAACCTAATTGTTTCATTTCTTCACCCCATCCATCGGTTTCCATTCTCTTTTCTTGAACTAATTCATCAAAACCAGATTGTTCATTTAAAGAATCAGAAACATTATATTTAACATCATCGTTTACTCTTTTTAAGAATGCTCTAACAAGAGGTTTAACTTGTTTAGGATTAACTTCTACTTGTTTTACTGGTAACATTGAGCGATTGAACATTGGACGTTGATCTGGAGCAACATCATTAAAAGCTGTTAATATATCTCTATAATCATTGTGTACACGCATATCAATAAAATATGGTTTAATTCTAATTTGTTTTTTTGATTTTAATTTTTGTATCTTTTTATTTTCTAATATATTTTGTGATTTAGGAGGTACAACAATGTTATCAAATACTTCATCTAAATAATCATAATTTTCTTCTTTATATAAATCATCTTTGGTTGTGTCGTTTAAACGTTCTGATTTAGTAAAAATTAACACAGCTAATACTACTAAAATTATAATAATTAATGTATTTAATGTACTCATATAATAAATGGTTATAAAAAAAATATTATATTTATACAATTATATTTATACAATTATATTTATACAATTATATTTATACAATTATATTTAAAAAAAATAAAAAAAGTTTATTCTAATGCCTAAATGATATTTAGTCTTATGATTTAATTATATTTAGTCTTTTGCTTTAATGATATTTAGTCTTTTGAATGATTATAATAATCAAGATATGTAAATTGATATTTTTCAACGTATCCATCATCAAAATCCCTTTCTAAATTGCGTTCATATCCTGCTTCATAATCATATTCATTACCTTCAATATCAAGAGCATCGTTTTCTTCTGCATTATCATCTAATTTATTTTGTTCTTCTTCTGTAATTTCTCTCTTTTCATCATCAATTGCTTCTTCATATATTCCTTCAGTTTTACCAATTTGGTCTTTAATTTCATCAATGAAAACTTTAGAATTTAATATATATTGAAATCTCTTATAATCTTTATCACTTTGTGTTTTTTCCTCATTAGTTAAACTAAAAGTAATATTAATAAAATCATAAATTAAAGCAGTAATATTTAATTTAATTTGTTTATTGTTATTATATTTATAAAGCTTATTTATTTCATTTATTAAATAAAAATTAAGTAATACACTTTCTTTATCATATTTTGCAATTTTTTCATAATCAATCGTATTTGTATTTATATCAAAATCATCTTTTTCATTAAATTGTAAGTTATCTGCAAGATTTTTCCAGTGACGTAATATTAAATGATTACCTTCACTGTTAACTATATTAATGTTTTGTAATTTTTTACCATATTTTTCAATTAATTGTTCGTATTTATTATTAAAAAAATTATGCGCTTCATTAACTGTTTCATATTCATCTAATTTTTTTTTAATAAAAAAGTTATTAATTAAACGATATAATAAACGTTGAAATCTATAAACTATTCCTGTGGTTGTATTTATTTTATTTCTAATAATATTTTTTATTGAATTTTGTTTATCATCTAAATTTATATTATAATTTTTATACTTATAACCTAACATTTTAAGTTTATTGATAGTAGAATATAATATTTTTATTTTTCGTTCTGAATTAACATTTAAAACATAATTTTTATTTTCTTCTTTATAACCAATTAATATTTTTGTAATAGCATCATAAAATACTTCTATTTTGCCAGTTTTATATGTGGTATAATAGATTACATCTTTATTAAAAAAAGAGTGATTAGATTTAAATTGTATTTTATTATCTTTTTCACTAATTTGTATTTCTTTATCAATATGTGCTCCTGTATAATCATGGTCAAATATATATAAATTATTTCTTAATGAACTAATATTTTTTATTAATTCTTCACTGATATTTTCTTCCATATTTTTTATTAAATCATCAATGTATGTAGGATTTTTTAAATATTCTGTTTTAACTTTATCTTTTAATTCTTTAGTATATGATTCATATTTTTTTTCTTTATCTAAGTTTGATTGAATTATATTTTCTATTTCTTTATATTTTATTGATTTATTTTCAACAAATTTTTTGGATAATTTTTCTAATTCATCATCTTTATAAATATAATTTTCTTCTTTATTGCATTTTCTACAAATTTTTTTATTAGATTTATCAAAATGATATTCGTGAAAATTACCATCAATAAAACAATATTTTTTAGATAAATTGCTTAATTCTACATTATGAAATTTATTTATTATGGTTTTTGTATCAGTTTTGTTAAATTTTATTTGTGAAGACAATTTATTACATTTTGAACATTTAAATGTTTTATTATCATATACAAAATTATGAAAGTCTCCTGAATCGCAATTTGTAACATTATTAATTGAATCATATTTTTCAATTTGACGAGGTTTAATTTCAAGATACATCATATGTGTTTTTATTTTGCGCCAAAAATCTATTTCACCAAAAGTTGTATCATATTTTCCACTTAAAGAAAATGCATCAGATTTTGTTAAGATAAATGATTTTTTATCACCAATAGTTGACGGATTATTTTCTTCTCTCATACGTTCATACAGTCCTTTATTTGAAAATGTTGAATTTATTTTTTTATAAAATTTAGTTTTTAATATCTCAAAAATTCTATTTTTATTATTTTCATCTTCGGAATTTTCTATAATAGTATTTAATATATCTATCACTGTATGTATTATTATTTTTTGAATTGTTGGTAATAGTTTTTGTCTTTTTGCTTTATCATTAGCAACATCTTTGTAATCATAATACCATAAATTATATTTAGTACAGAAACAAGATATCATATATAACATATAACAAAACATTTCATAATTTACAACATCAATGGTATCACCACGATTATTTTTTCTGAATTTTAATCCATCAAATAAACTGTTATAAACTTTATCAAAGATTGCAAAATTACAAAATCCTTTTTTATCATTATTAAAATATGTAATTTGCGATTCATTTAATTCAAGCATTATTAAAATTATAATGTATGCTAAAACATTGTTTTGTTTTATTGGTTTTAAATAATCTTTATCTTTACTAGAAAATATAAATATAGAATTATCTAAATCAAAAGAGAATATATTTGAATAATTTTTATTTATTCCATATAATTTTGTAGATAATTCACTTCTATCCTTTAGTATTTTTTTTAATATAAAATTATTGCTAACAATAATATCTATTGCATCTTTTACAAGCAATTTACGTCTAGATTTTACTGTTGGATTTGAACCAACAAAATATGGTATACCTGAAACTAAACCAATTTTTTCTATAAATTTATCAATACTTCTGATTGATCCTTTAAATTTTTCATATTCTGGAATATCTTCTAATGGAGTTTCTAAAACCATACTAAAACTAACGAAATGATGGTCGTCGTCAAATGATCCATCAGCTACGTATTTTTTAATATTCAAAAAGAATCCACAACTTTTACAAATATATTCACCATCTGGGTTTTCAACGACATATTGTTGAATGAATCGATATAATATATCCATGAATAATTTTGGATTGTCTTTTTTTATTTGTGATATTTTATCCCATGTAATATTGTGTTGACAAACTCCTTCAACTATATCTTTTTCTTCATATATACCTTCTTCGGTTAATTCAGATAAATTCATTTTTAACAAATTTTTTATACTTTGTTTATTTTTTTTACTATCGGGTAATATAATACTATCTTTTGATATACCATTTACTATATCATCATATTTATCATATATAATTTTTCCTTTTTTTATAAGGTCTATATATATTTTTTTTTCTAATTCTATTAATAATGATCTTTTTTCAATTGGAAAATATTTATCAAATAATTTATATATAATTTCATTAATTTTTATTAAAATTGGTTCTTTTAAACTTTTTATTTTATTAATAATTTGTTCATATAATATTTGTTCAAACTCATCATATATATTTCCTATAATATGTTTTATTTGTTCAATATTTGTTAATTTATTTTGTTGTTCATATGATTTTATATCTATTTTATCATTATCTGGATTAAAAATCCAGAATAAATTTTCAGTATTTTTTTTATTAATAATCTCATTAAAAATTTCCAAAGTATGCGTGTATGAATTTTGTGTTTTTTTACCTGAATTTATATTTGTTAATTCTTTATTTTTAATACAATATAATGAATTTTCTGTATTTATCATAAAACCGACAATATTTAAATACATATTTTTTGTACCAACACGTACATCAATATATGTGTTTGGTCTTTGCTTGAATTCAGAAGAATTATCAAAATTTACATATCGAAGAGTATCAATAGTTTTAGTCATTTGCATTAATAATCCATTTTTTGATTCTTTTGTATTAATATAGGGATATACAACTAAATGTTCTAAATCGCGTAGATATTCTGCATTTTCAGTAGATATTTTACCAATATTTATAAATTTATTTATAATTTTAGTATCTTCAATATTATTTACTAAAACAACTTTTCTATTGATTAATGGTTGATAAAATAATTTTTTTGCTTCAGAATGATACTCTGGCTGATTAATATTTGTAGCCATATCTATTTTATTTATAATATATCTTATTTTAGTATCTTCACGTTTTTTTATTTTACTTTCTTCACCAATATTTCTATCATACATTTCATTAATATTATTGTATAATAATATATCATCAACAATAGGTATTAATAAACCGCAATTAATTAAATGTAATATTTTTTCTTCAGGTGTTTTAATAAATATTTTTTCTTCTTCTTCTAATTCTTCAATTGCACTCCATATTTTATTAGCATAACCTTTTGTTATTTCTTTTTTAGAAAGAAGTGCTTCAATTGTAGACATTTCTATAGATTCTTTAATTGGAACAATAATATCTATAAAAGTAAATTCATTATCTGTAGTTTCTAATAATTCTAAAATTCTAAATAAATCTAATTTTTCTTTAGTTTTATAAATCTTTATAATTATTATAGTTTTAATAATATTATGAGCTCTAATATGATTTTTGTCTTCAATATTAAAAACAGCATTAACAAAATCACCTCCTAAATCATTTAAAAATGTAATTACTTCTTTATAATCTGGTTTTGATTTAAGCATTTCTTTTTTTTGTTTAGTTTCTGCATTTAATAAATTTTGTATTTTTTTAACAATAGAATATAAATCTATTATGGTACCATTACTTTCTGAATTAAAAAATTCACTAATTTTAAAACCATATGATGGTTGATTTTTTGTAAATTCTACAATATTATTTGCATATCCAGTATCTCCAGTATTATAATAAAACCCAATATATAAGAATAAATATAAAGTAATATATTTTTTAATAACTTCTGTAATTTTATTTATAATATCATTATTAGATACAATACTTTTTATTTCAGATAGATTTAAATTTGATATATATTTTTTTAATATATCATTTATATCACTTTGATATTTTACAAAATTTATTTCTTTTAAAAATAATATAATTCGATTATCTTTTAAAATAACAGTGGCATAAAAATCATCAATTATTTTATCTATTAAATCATCAATTTTATTAATATACATATATCAGAATTATAATATTATAACAGAAAATTAAAACAAATATTTTTTTATATTATTGTTTCGTTAAATTTTGATATCATATTTATTATAATATTTTATATGACTAATAAATTTAAAAAATATTTAGAATCAAAATTAAATTTCGATTTGATTGATGACATAAAATTAGATATAAAAAATATTCATATTGATATGATTGATAATTTGTATGTTTTATATTTTAATAATATAAATTCAACCATTTTTAAAGATGAAATTAATTCATATAATATATGTATTTTTGATAAATCATTGGATCTATTTTATATTGATAAAAAACCAATAATTTTACAAAAAAGTTTAATTCATAATATTATAACTAATATTAATGAATGTAATATATATGAAAATATTGGAGATATTGTATATATTATATCACATTCTGATAAAAAATATGTTGTCTATAAATACAACATGATATATAAAATTGAAAATATTGAGAATGTTATTTTTAAAAATATAATTTTAGAAGAACTTTCTAAATTTAATTGTGTAATTAATTCTAAAATTAATAAAATGTCATTAATAAATATAAAGTATAATAAAATACTTTACTATAAAAATAATGATATATATGAAGATATTTTAAATTATAATGAAAAAAAAGTACATTTTTCTTGTATTGATGAATTAATATTTGATTTAGAAAAAATATCAAATATTTATGAAACAAAAAAGAAAATATCTACAAATGGATATATACTTCAATATAATAATAATGAATATATTGTAAATTATAATATTTATCAAAAAATTATCGATATAATGCCAAATTATTTTAATATAAATAAATGTTATATTGAATTATATAAAAATGATAATCTAAATTTTATGATATCATATATGACTCCATATAGTCATGATATTTTAAATAGAGTTAACTTATCAATAAAAAATATTTCGAAAGAATTATTAAATATTTATCATTTCACAAGAAAACAACAAAATAAGGAATTAAACGAAATACTTACAAACACATATAAATTATTAATTGACGATTTACATAAGATATTTTTATATTCAAAAAAATATGACGAGGTATATAATACTGAGAAAGATTTTATTGATAAAATATCATTGAATAATGATATAGTTTATAAATATATTAAGACAATTAATGATGATTTATTAATAAAATTATTTATTGAAAGAGATGATATTTTAAAAAAAATAAAAAATATAAATATTAATTTTAATGAATTTGATAATACACCTACCCATTATAAAATAATTTTTATTGACTGTATATACACAAAAATTATGTCAGCTTTACTTAAATTATAACTAAGTTAACTAAATTATAACTAAGTTAACTAAATTATAACTAAGTTAACTAAATTATAAGTGTTTTTTAACTTTTTTAATTTTTTCAATAACAATATTGCATGTATCTTTTAATATATCTGTTGGTTTTTTTTTATCAGCTAGTATTTTAAAAGTAATACTTTTAATTTGATGATCTGGTTTAGATAAACCACTAAATAATATGTTTTTATCATCTTGTATTTCAAAATTAAGTAATTCACCAAATGTAAAATCTTCTTCATCTAATATTAAAGTAATATTATAATCATCTAATATTTGTTTCGATTTAATTTTGTTATCTAGATCTATTTTAAAATCTTCATATTTTTTAATTAAATAATCACATGCTAATTTTAATATATCTTTTTCTTTTTGTTGACCACGTGATTTTAATATTAATTCACCTGATTTAAATATACGTTCTCCCGAATCCTTAATATCTTCATCATAAGTAGCCCATGCATTAGAACAAGAACTATAAATAGTATCACCTTCACCTATTCCAAGTGAAGCAACCATCATACATTTAAATGTATCATTTGGTCTCAATTTTACAATAAGTACTGGAGATGTTGGATCATACATTTCTACTTGCGAATCATCAATATAAACTTTTATGTCTTTTGTAGTAATATCTTTTATTTCATTTGAATTATTATGGGAATTTATATATATTTTTATATTTTTTTCGTCAGGATGTTTTTCACGATTAATATCTGCATAATTAATTCCTTTCCAATATTTTTTATGTAAATATGATAATTTAGATTCAACATTAAATACTGGTAATTGTGATAAACGTAATTTCATATAATCATTGTTAAAAGCTACACATGTATTTTCCTCAATTGTTATCATTGAAGAATTGAATGCATGATTTGGAATTGATATACCACATACTCTGCGAAGAGCAGATAATATTTTAATATTACAGTCTTTGCCACTAAATTTCATACATAGTTCACTAGATTTATGAGCTTTTTTTTTATTATAATATTTTTCTTCAACTTTAATATCGTATTCTGGCATTATATATTATTATATATTATAATATAAATTAAATATTTAAATCATATTATTATCAATTTTTTTCACAAATTTCCCATATAATATATGAAAAAAAGTATCGAGTCCTAAGACGAAACAATTTTTTTCACAAATTTCCCATATAATATATGAAAAAA
>Ga0194129_10005033_pt1 | contig 17140 bp, 13 predicted proteins | sample TA2KigCa35mmetaG_FD_150862 | JGI IMG/M metagenome (GOLD analysis project Ga0194129, IMG submission 150862) | Freshwater microbial communities from Lake Tanganyika, Tanzania - TA2015038 Kigoma Deep Cast 35m | ecosystem: Environmental > Aquatic > Freshwater > Lake | place: Tanzania: Lake...
TCGTCCCACGGGATCAGGTCGGCCAGCTTGATCCAGCGATTGTCACCTGAGAGTTGTCCACCAAATGGCAGGAAGAAATCCTTGAACGAGAGCTGATCACGATGCTCGAGTCGATACATGTGGAAAACTCTGGGCAGCTTTTGGGCACAAATGGACGCATTTGCGTACATTTTACCGCCTGAAACTGCTCATATCCATTGCGGCGCAACTGGTCTGGCCTTATTCAGGAGGCCCTACTTACATGTGATAACGTACAAATATCTGAAAGTTAGGTAAGCCCATAAGCTCTACCCGCAATTCGAAAGTGTGCTGTCAAACAAAATCAAAGGTGTCTGACGCCGGAAAAGTAATATGAATAAAAAATAGCCAAATGACTAGCATTTTTAAGAGATAAACAAATATAATCGCGCTTTGTTAAAACTCCTCCAAGAATCTTCGTAATCCCGTGGACAAAAATAACAATCAACCCCAATATCAAGCTGGGATATATCAATTCTTGATACTTAGAATAAAGCAGAAACAAGAGTGACTTATTTTACCATTGGATATGGCGTATCATGTCAATACTCGAAAGAAATTGTTGTTTTATAAATTGCCTGGGTGCATTTATCAATCTAAATGCATGCCATTCAGATTGGTAGCGCAGAAAAATACGAATTAAACCTAAAGGATAGTTGTCGCACGTGATCAATCTTAAACCAAGATTGCTTGAAAGGTTGATACTGATGGCCTCACCTGACTTGTTGTCACAGTGGACATAATCAACTTCTCCGGATTTTGACAATCCAGGTCTACAGCTAAGGCAAAGAAAATACATTTGTCTAGATACATAACGGACTATTCCGAGATATGGGTTTCTTTCAATTTGATAACTATTAGATTGATACAAACTGAGTAGGTGATTATTCCAATTTGTAATATATGTTTGCAGGCTAGGATTTGGAGATACTATTGGTAGAATTAAAAAACGACGTCCTACCATCACCTTTAATAAGTAATTACACCATGTCAACCTCCTAAGTGACCTAGTTACCTCCACAAATACCTCGGACTTGAATTCAACATTTAAATCGCTAGTGGCTATCTTCCACTTCTTATATACGCGCCATCTAATATCAGGTTCACCCAAGGACAGGAATATATTTATATTGGGATACTGAAGTTGAAGAAGAATAATAACGAATAAGCACTTTAAAAATGTTTTAATTGATGACGAAACAGAGAGAAAGTTTACCTGCTTGCCGCTTCCAAGATAAATCAACAAAGGACAAGATGATGCCGTATGACTAAATATCCTGATATGTGAGTCACCGATAACCGCATAATATTGCTGATATTTCATTGTGGTAGAATAATTATAAATAAGATCTGCCATAGTACCATAATTGGAAAGCCAGCAAATTCCAAATCTGATGATGCCGAGCGATTCCTAGATCATAATGATCACGTAACAGACATTTGACAAAGCTTATTTCAAAAATACCCTGATCGACAATTAACTCTTCAGATAAGAATTGATATATTAGCGGTCGCAAAATTGTATATGTCCAGCTCTTCAAAGGAACACCAAAGCCTTTTTTTCCGCTATAAATAAGATTTTTGGGGATAAAAGCTCTCAGAAGATTTCTTGCAAGACCTTTGGTGGGTGAAGTGAAGATAATGCTACTTGGGAGTTTATGAACCAAACGAAAAAGGTTATGATTAAGAAACGGTGCTCTTGCCTCGAGAGAGAAGTTCATACTTGCACGATCTACCTTAACAAGTATGTCGTCAGGCAGATAACTATGAATATCTCTTATAACGAACTCATCCACACGATTCTTAAGTTCGTAGCTATTGTTAGGATATTTAAAACCAATCTCATCAATATTCCACTTGAGAGGCCAATTATCACGTGCAAACACTTGTGTAATGGCCTCGTAGACCTGATTCTGTTCTGCAGAAAGTACTCTTAAGACCCTCCTAATATCTCTAGTCCCCGAAACCTTATGTAGAAAATGGGGCAATATGCTGTGATCATCATATCGTGAAGAGTTAAAGAGATATGATGCTATTAAAGATTTGATGCGACTTGGCATCAAACTATTTATCGATGATAATCTTTTGGCATACTTATAACGTGTATAGCCATAAAACAACTCATCACCACCATCGCCTGACAATGCTACTTTAACGGATTTTGAGGTAATTTGAGATAATATGAAAGTTGGGATTTGCGAAGAATCATCAAATGGCTCATCCCATACATGGGGCATATGCTGTATACAGTACATAACATCTTGATCACAAAGAATATGCTCTCTATGGGTTACACCAAGATGTCTTGCAATACGCTTGGCTGAATTAGATTCATCAAATGCTTTGTCTTTAAACCCTATTGAAAAAGTCATTATGTCCTTATTAAGTTCTTTGGCAGCGATTGATGTAATCAGAGATGAGTCCACGCCACCTGACAAGAACGATCCGACTGCGACATCTCCTATACATCTTGAACGAACAGAATCAATTAAAAGGGACTTAATACTTCCAGATAATTCATCTAACTTGAATAAGCTTAATTCCTCTTCTCCCTTCATGTTGATAATCTGTTCTGGACACCAGTATTTAACAGACTGATTCCTTTTATTGTAATGCCGAAAAATAAGATATTCTCCAGGGGATACCTTATAGATGTTTTCATAAATTGAAAGAGGTGCAGAAATATAACCCTGGGTTAAGTATTGACTTAAGGCGGCTGTTGACAAACCCTGATTGCCTTTGGGCAAATCAGGAAATGCTTTGAGTTCGGAAGCAAAAAAGAGGCAGTTGTCTAACTGAGAATAGTATAGTGGCTTTTCACCAAACCTATCACGGCCAAGAATCAAAGTACGATTACTACTATCCCAGAGCGCAAACGCAAACATTCCGTCGATACAATCTATAACCTCTGGAAGTGAGGAAAGAGTCAAAAGTGTCAGGAGAGTCTCGGTATCCGAATGGCCCTCCCATTTTTTGTGACCAAGTTTTTCACATAAACCTCGTAATTCAGGATTATTGTATATTTCACCGTTAAATACAAGTGTGTATCTCGAATCATGGCTTATCATAGGCTGATTACCTGCAGCCGACAAATCTTGAATTGCTAATCTTGTATGGCCTAATATTAAACAATTATGTGTATCAGTCCACATACCATGTGAGTCTGGGCCTCTATGGGTGAGTTGCTTAATACCTCTCTCCACCTTTCCTCGTGAAGATGCATTTTTTTCAGACCATATGCCGACAATGCCACACATATTTAAATCTCGGTAAAGAGTTGATAGAAATGGTTCATGCATTTTGATCTTTCAAATCGTTCCTTTATATGGTTACGGCCCCACTCGTCTTTTGTCTCTGTATAGAAATGAGTATTATTACTATTTATAAATACTCTCTCAATAGCTTTTGCTAGAAGAACTGGCGATGAATGAGGGACAATAAAATTGGAATCCCAAATATACTGCCTTGCATCTCCTACATCTGTAGAAATACAGACGCATGAACAAGAAAGGGCCTCTAATAAAGCATTAGGTGAAGACTCACTCTTTGAGTGCATTACGAATAAATCGAAAGCTGAGTAATATGGTAGTATATCGGAGACTTCGCCAACCACGACCACCTTGTCAAGTAGATCATATATATAGAGGGATCGCATAAACTCGTAGTTTCGATAATCACAACCTGCGCCTATTGGCATAAACTTAAAATTGAATCCTTTTTGAACAAGAAGGCTAAGCGATTTGAAGAATGTGGAATGGTCCTTTTGTGGATCCCATCTCCCAACACTACCCAGTAGGTGCTCATGATTTAAGATTCCGTATCTATCTCTCACTTGATCTCTGAATTCATCGTTATACTTAAATACACTTGTATCGACACCTGGCGGGATCACGATCATATTTTTGTTTCGGTAGCCAATCCGTTCATGTGAGCATCTGGCGGCATGAGAAGAGAAGACAATTGCTGTTGGTAGAGTGCTAAATATTGCTAATATTCGGACGCTCAAAAAACCAATTACACCAATACTACTGATCTCTGTATTACAGTTGCGTACGTTCCAAATTAGTTTAATTCTTCTGAAGCATATTAAATATATGAATAATCCTAGTAAATCAGAGTAATATAGCCAGGTTATTAAGGCTCTGGGTTTCTGAGTCAATCGCTTTTGCAACCCCAAGAGTTGAACTAATATCTTCCTTATCGAATATGTACCGAGGCATATATGGTATACAGTGCCGTGCAAGCTATCTCCTACCATTAGAGTAGGCTGAGTTCTTCGTAATGTTATTAATATGGAGTTAAATTGAAAACTTGATAAAAGACTTTTTAAGAAATACTCCGTGCCATGGGGGGACAAGCTGTTAATTATGTGTACTAGAGTCACTGGATCTTCACGAATTAAGGAATTCTAGATAAATATTAGCTATACTATCTAGATTGCTGTCAAGAAGATGCTCTGAATCCAGTAAATATTCCTCACGTGCTTTTGATATCGCAAGGAACGATTTGGCTAGCCCTATGGAGGAACCAGGCTCAACAAAAAAAGGATATTCAGGCCCTAAAATATCTCTTGGACCATTACAACAATCCGTAGACACGATAGGAAAGTTCATTTCCTTCCCCTCAATTAAAATATTAGGCATTCCTTCATATAAGGACGATAAAACTAGAATAGATGATTTCGGATCAATATCAAGTGGGTTTTCGACAAATCCGCAAAATACGACATAATCGCTTATGTCCAAATGATGGCAGAATTGCTTTAATCGATATTCCAGGGGGCCGGAGCCAACAATAAACAATTTGAAATTATCAAATTTACGAGCTATTTTTAGCGCTCTTATCAGACTATAATGTCCTTTTTCCCAAGACAGTCTACCAACAGATATGACAGGCTTATATTTATCCTCTAATGCTTCTAGTATTTGTGTTTGATAGTATTCATTTGATGCTTGATGTTGTACTCTTTGTCTTACGAATGGATTATTAATAGCTTTTATATTCGACCCTGTTTGGCCATACACTAATCTATATTCTTCGATTGCTGCATTTGTCTGTACTATAATCTTTTTAACATTGGGATAGGCGATGCGAGTAAGCAACATAACTATCCGCTCCTTTACGCCCTGAATTGGGTCTACGAGAAAAGCCCGACTAGTTGCAATTCTTATTGCAAGCTTATCCGCACACCCTGTTAAACAACATGCAATAAATGTCAATATGTTAGCGTGATCAATGGTTGATAATATCCATGATGGTTTTTTCCTTATTAGCAAAAAAACCAGTTGTGGAAGAGCTTGTAGCACATGTCGGTGATTTAGAGTTATTATATGGGGGTCAGAGCAACTGAGCGATTGACCGCGAGAACTAGTAAGGGCAATAAGGTTTACTAGCAATCCTCGAGATCTCATATAGGAGTACAAACTCCACATCACCTTCTCTGCGCCAGAAATGGACAGGTTAGGAATAATGATAAGTCCATCCACACCTTTTTTTTTTGATTTTTAAAAGTCATTCTGATATCTGTGCCAATGTATGGCTACATTAAGCTGTCGGCGTTCGATATGGATCCACTCTCTCATAATTCTACAAGAGAGATTGTAATCCGTTGAAGAAATTCATTAATACTGAGACATGAACAATGATGACTTCATCTTTCCTTTCAAAGTTTGCGGCTGTACGCCTGTTCAGGCTAAACTCTTAAAGGTATAATGCATATCTATTAATGATCTAGCTGCTCATCTTAAAATATGTTCTCTAATTCCTATCATATTACGTGGCTGTATTAGTTATACCACCAATATGTCAACATGAAAAGGACAGGTATATTTTATATCCATTTTGGAATGTACCATCGCTGCATGTAAAATGTGATTATCCACATATATCTGGCCTTTCTTAAAAACTTGCGTTAAATATTAAAAACTTGTGAATTAGTCATCTAGGCAACTTTAGGACCAGCTATGCCGAGTTAGTCAATCTCCTTGGGGCTTGAAAATATTGTTTTTACAACATTTTGCCTGTGTTACTTTCATTTGCTTTTAGGAAAACAATCATGAAATTCTGTATCGTGAGAGGTAAAAGTTATAAGTTTTATCTTTTTCTAAAAATCGGCAGTAGTGATTTATTGTTTGATGCAGTAACTACTTGGTAAGTGGCATAATGACAACAGGGATTCTGACATCATTGACTTGAGTAGATAGCAGAGGCTTCGTTTTGAGTTTAGACCTCATGAAGTTTCCTACCTCCCAGAGACCTGTTCGTTGTCACGTAGCAGTAGCACCAGAGGGCGCGGGTCAGGATGATCACATTCTCCCAGCAATTGCTTTGGGCGCTTAGGGACACTTCCACTCATTTGACTGTGATCCACAACCTCTCCACCAAGATGTATTCCTAAAAAGCATCCTGACTAAGCAGCTGACATTGATTCCCCCTCCCTCAAGCTTGCCCACCAAATTAGCAGCCTCAAACGATAGGTCTAGTCAGAGTCGGGGATTTCAGGTCAGCGGATGTCCACCAGCGCTATTTCTAGCGCATCGAGCAGAACTACGTTTCCACGTTCCTGGAGAGCTTCCAGTTAGACATATTCCTGAAGAACAAATCCACATACGCTAACAGTTAGAAGATCCCATTCAGTTGCAAGATAAAGGCGTTCTTGGTGTTCCACAACATATTAAAGGCAAAATCCAGAAGGTTCTCCATCATGCAGGAGTAACACTCTGATGGGTCGCCTGTAACCGTCGTGTGTGACTTGTAGCAGATCGCCAGAGGACTCATACGCCAATTGTGCATTCGCAGCGGGTCGCGTCATATCGGGATGCCTCTCTTGATCAGTTAGTCAACCATCCTGCTTTTCCGACAACAAGGATCCTTCAGACAATAAATATCGAACTTAGGCATCGTCTAAATATAACGTAACTAGGCTAGGCTTATAGTACACCGTGGCGAGGCTAAGGAGCGGATAATCTCAGTTGGCGTAAAACCCGGGCTGGTCATGGTCACCCAACTTGCGTAGCTTACGTAATGCAGAGCAGTTGAGTCTTTATTGACCCACTCCAGCTCGAACTGCTGGGGGCCGATATGCTGGAAGAGTTCAGCCTGCCATGTCTGAGTCTCCTCGTTGGCCTTGGTGCTCTTACCCCTGATAAACAGACAGCAAGCGACGTCTAGTTACTCCTACTTACTAGATTGGCTGGATCGAGTCGATGGCAAATCAGCGAAGATCTCCTGGATCGTTTAGCGGCCACTGGACGCCTCCACGGTAACCAGGACATTGAATTCGGGGCTATGGAAGCGTAGCCTAATAGTTGATTGGAGCCCCCTTTTCAGGGCCGGTATTCCGCCTCTTTTTGAGCATTGGCCTTTTCAGCAAGACGAGTCTGACTCAAGTCAATAAAGGATTTTCGATGAATTGAGATTCATAATATCACATATGTTAGATTAGAAAAGCAATGACTGCAGGCAAGCTGATGAACAGATAATCATGAAATATCCTCAAGAGAATGCCTGTAAAAGCCTAGCGGACATCACACCGCAAATGCAAAGCTGAAAAGCATAAGTTTCGCCAACAATCAGAGGCGGTCAAATAAATTGTGGGTTTCCGAGATAATTTCATGCAAGAGGCAGGGCGACTAAGAGACTTGCAAAACAGTCAGTTATTCATTTTAAGGATCGGCACATAAACTAGCAAAGCATAGAACTAGTAAATAAAAAGTCAAGTGGGCAAGGAGTCTCGGAGCATGAGATGCTACAATCAAAAAGCATTAGCCACTTAAATGAGAGTCCTAGTAACTGGTATAGCTGGATTCATCGGTTTTCACCTAGCCAGGCGTTTAGTGTCTAGCGGCATTGAATTGATAGGAGTTGACAATATGAACGCATATTATGATGTTACACTTAAAGAAAAGCGATTGTCATTGCTTCTTGCTGAAGGCGCTAAACAGGGAAATGTTCCATCAGTCCACAGAATCAATCTCGAAGATTCAGAAAACCTGTACAATATCTTTAGGTTATACAAGCCAACGATTGTCGTGAATTTAGCCGCCCAAGCTGGAGTAAGGCATTCATTGGAGGCCCCTATGGAATACGTTTCATCTAATATTGTTGGTTTTTGTAATATTCTCGAAGCCTGCAAGCGATACGGGATAAGTAACTGTATATATGCTTCTAGTAGCAGCGTCTATGGCGGCAATACATCTCTTCCATTTGTTGAAAGTCAGACTGCTGATCACCCAATGAATATGTATGCGGCTTCGAAAAGGGCCAATGAGCTAATGGCTCATTCGTATAGTAGTCTATATAATATTTCAACTGTAGGCTTAAGATTTTTCACTGTCTATGGTCCATGGGGAAGACCTGATATGGCATTATTTAAATTTACCAAAAATATTCTCGAGCGCTCACCTATTCAGGTATACAACCATGGGGACATGGCTAGAGACTTTACATTTATAGATGATGTTGTAGAGTCTATCATGAGATTGATTAAACGTGGTGCATGCATGCCCTATTCTTCTTTCGACAGATTGTCGCCGGATCCATCGAGAAGCTGGGCTCCTTTTAGAATTTTTAATGTAGGAAACAGCAATCCAGTAAAACTCCTAGATTATATTGAAGCTATAGAAAATGCTACAGGCTTAAGTGCTATAAAGGAGTATCTGCCTCTTCAAGCAGGTGACGTACCTGTGACCGCCTCTAATTCAACTGAGCTATATGATTGGATCGGTTACAAACCAGCGACTTCTGTAAAAACAGGTGTTCATTTATTTGTAAGATGGTATAGAGATTATTTCGGAGTCTAAGTCAGTGATGCAAACTTCGTTGCCAGATCTAGCCACCTGTAAGATTGCAGTCGTCGGCCTCGGTTATGTAGGGCTACCTCTCGCAGTCGAATTCGCAAAGAATGGTATTGATCATCGCACTCATCAGTTGTTAAAAAGGCAGGTTATAGCGTTTGATGTCAATGTAGATCGTATTTCTCAACTTAGGAGTGCTTTTGACGGAAACTGTGAGATATCAAAAGACACTTTTAGCATAATAAAAGATATTGAATTCACAGCAAACAAAAGTGCCTTAGACGATGCTGATGTTTATATAATAACTGTTCCAACGCCAATTGACAATGCAAATAATCCTGACATATCTCCTGTACTTAGTGCGACGCGTAGCGTTGGAAGTGCAATGAAACGAAGAATGATCACTAAAAAAGATACTATACCAATCATAATATACGAAAGTACGGTCTATCCGGGATTAACTGAAGATGTTTGCGTGCCATTATTGGAATCAGAATCTGGGTGTAAGTTCAATAGTGATTTTGTATGTGGATACAGTCCGGAAAGAATAAATCCTGGTGACACCGAGCATACATTGACTTCAATAGTCAAAGTCACTAGCGGTAGCACTGAAGAATCAGCTGATTGGATTGACAACTTATATGCATCAATTATCAAAGCAGGTACATATAAGGCTGGTTGTATCAAGAACGCAGAGGCTGCGAAGATCATAGAAAATATCCAAAGGGATGTAAATATTGGTTTAATTAACGAATTTTCAATAATATTCTCAAAAATGGGACTTGACACACTTGATATACTTAAAATTGCTGGTTCAAAATGGAATTTCCTTAAATTTGAGCCTGGCTTAGTTGGAGGTCACTGCATAGGGGTAGATCCATATTACATGACATACAAAGCCGCAGAATTGGGACTACATCCGCAATTAATATTGGCGGGGAGGAGGATAAATGATGAAATGAGCTCATGGGTTACGCATAGGTTGATAAGTGCCATGGTCAAACGTAGCCTTTTCAATATAGATAGCAAGGTGCTATTACTGGGATGTACATTCAAAGAGGATTGTCCTGACATTAGAAATTCTAAGACTTTTGACATAATCAATAATCTACTAAATTTGGGCGTCGCAGTTGATATTGTCGACCCATATGCCAACCCAATTGAAGTAGAGAAAAAATGCGGTATCAATCCCATGTCACATATAGAGTACAATAGAGCATATCATGCCATAATTTTATGTGTTCGACATAGTCAGTATATGGCAATAACTAGCAATCAATGGAAGTTGCTGAAGATTAATGAGAATGCTTTTATTTACGATCTAAAGGGTATAGTTCCTAGAGAGCTCAATCCAATAAGGCCTTAGTATATAATGTATTTGATTAAGTGAGATAGTGGATTTGTTGGAAGCCCGTTTGGTCTTTTTTACCATTTACTCAAGTTTATGTAAACGTACAAGGTATTTATTCTTCTGTCTGCTTTTTCTTTCTTTATTATTGTCTATAGGTGAGTCATACGTTTTGTTGAGGCTTAGTCAGCTTATATCAAACTATCTTGGCAAGGACTTGTTTTTATTTGCTGAAGGTAAAAAAATTCTTTTTTTTGCTTCGGTTTGCCTAGGCTTTAGAGTTTATGTTACATATCTTGGTTCGTATCTTGCCTCTAGTTCACGAGATGAGATTGTGCGGTCCTGCATGAGATTTTATTTTTCTCGGTCTTTATGTTCAGAACATTTAATCTCTTCATCAGAATTCTTAACTATGATAAGTGATCAATCTATCAAAATACCAAAGATTCTAGAAATACCGACAACTATAGCTCAATCAGTTTTTGGTATTATCGCTTACCTTGGTATCCTGATATCGCTTAATCCTACTTTAAGTATATCATTTATCATTGTACTCTTTCTATTATCATTCTTATACATACAGATTACAAGTCATTTTGCAAAGGAATATGGTCTCAGATCGTCAAGAGTCATCAAGAGTAAGTTTAGGCAAATTGCCAACTCAATTAATCTGACTACAGAAATTAGACACTACAACTTATCTAGCATCGTTTGCGAGAACATATATCTAAAGAGCATTGATGAGTCTATGCTGTTGGCCAAAAGCTCAGTTCTTAATATTTTGCCCTCCTTAAGTGTGCAATTAGTTGTGCCAGTCTTAGGTGTAATAACTATTTTTTCATACTTCAGGATTTTGGATATACCTTATCAGAATAGCCTTGCTTTCCTAAGTGCTTTTGCGCTGGCTGGTCCAAAGATACTTTCAAGCTTTACCATGATTCAAAATTCTGTTGGACAGTTTACTTTCTATTCCAATGTTACTAGGAATATAGTTACTTTTCTAGCAGAGCAAATGAAACATAAGCCATTAGTAGAATATTTCAATCTTAGTCCTTCGGAGCTTGATATATATATGTCTCTATATTCCCGAATTAATCGAGAGAAAATTTCTCCACCAGGTCAAATGCATCGTATAAGTTCATCTTCATTAATTATCCCATTTAGCTTTCCAAAGACAGAAGATGCAGATAACTTTGAAGCACTAACCTTATATCCAGGTGAATGGGTTATGTTTGTAGGTAGATCAGGATGCGGTAAATCAACCTTCCTTCAGTTATTAGCAAAAAGCTTGCATCCACATGATGATCACCTAGCGTCATCAGTCTATAAAACTATCGGCCTATCTCGTCAAAATGCTAACCTAATTGAGGGAACAATAGAGGACAATATTAAGTTCTTTTGTCCTTTGAAGTATAATCAAAATGACTCTAGTTACCACATTAATAAAGTTCTTCGATCTACATGTTTCGATTTCATAATGGAGAGTCGTCAATTATCTTTAAGTGATATTATCTCACATGACGCACCGTTATTAAGTGGAGGGCAGAAGCAGATTCTCATGGTTGCGAGAGCGCTATATGTGAATCCTTCTTTGCTTATACTAGACGAAACGTTATCCGGCATAGACTTACCTACCCTGAATCGAATAATCACAAATATAAGGTCGGAATATCCACAGATTTCTGTATTGTGCGTTACGCATAATGACGCATTGCAGCATTTATTTGACACTCGGTGGTTAATGGCATAATATAACTATTGGTATTGTATGAGTGTGGATTTCATGGCGTTGACACGGCAAGATTTAATCAAGGATCAAAGATGCATCATAGATCATATCACCTCTTACTCTTTACCTGAGCTATTTAACATAACAAACGCTAAATATGGTGACAAGCTTATTAAACGCCCGAGAGAATCAGTAGACCCATCTAATTCCGTGCAGTATCCCCCGGAGCTAGATGATTTGGCTCGTCTACATTATCTTGTCAATAATCGTAGAGTCTCAACAATTCTCGAATTTGGTTGCGGTTTTAGTACCCTTGCATTTTGTCATGCTCTCCAAAGGAATTATGTATCGAGGGGATTTGAGCATTCAATTGAAGAATTGAACATCCGCAAGTCAGACCTGTTTCAGGTTTTCAGTGTAGATACATCAGACGATTGGATTAGTGTTTGTAATGACTTTATAAATGGGTCTTCTGTCAATGCTTTATCAAATCACGTAAGTTTGCATAGTACGACTTGTGTTACCGGTCAATTCAATGGTCGCGTTTGTACTTTCTTCAATGATATCCCTAACGTTTGTCCAGATCTTATATATTTAGATGGGCCTCACCAGTTCGCATGCAACGGCGATATCTGTGGCATTTCAACTCGTCATTTTGACAGGATGCCCATGTGTGGCGACATTTTAACTTTTGAGCACTTTTTGCATCCAGGAACCTTAATCATAATTGACGGCCGAACGGCAAATGCGAGATTTCTCAAATGTAATCTACAACGTGCGTGGGCTTATTTATATGTTGAAGAATGGGACCAACATTTTTTTGAGTTGCAAGAGGAGCCCCTTGGGCACTTCAACCGAAGGTATATAGAATATACTCTTGGTAATGACTACTTCCGGCGACTAGCTCAATGAGTAAGATAGTTGCGCTTGTACCTGCGAGAAGCGGTTCTAAAGGTATCGCAGATAAGAATATACTCACCGTAGATGGTACACCTCTTCTAGGGTTGGCTATTAAGGCTGCTCAAGCTGCATCTCTTATCTCCAATGTGTATCTCTCAACTGATTCGCCAGAGTACGCGGAGATAGGCATCTCGTACGGTGCCTCGGTACCTTGTTTACGAAAGTCAGGATTCTCTGACCACAGTCGCGATCTAGATGTTTTAAAGGATTTTATTATTAACTTTGATGGTACTGCCGAATTTATTGTGTACTTGCGTCCGACAAGTCCTGACAGGACTCCAGAAATGATAGATCAGGCAATTTTACAGTTTAGAGCTAGTCAACCCTTTTTTGACTCCCTTAGATCTGTTGTCATTTTCCCACATACAGGTTTTAAAACAGCCACTATTAACTCAACAGGAGCATTATGTTGCCTTTACAATCCGGATTTATCTGCGGACAGCTACACATCTTGGCAAATACCCCGTCAAGAGTTGCCTACACTATATAAAACTGACGGTCGGGTTGATATACTCTCTTCAGCTGCAATCAAAAGAGATTTTCTTTATGGCGAGAAATGTATGCCGTTCATAATTAATAGGCCTCTCATAGATATCGACTCCTACGAGGACTTTAGCATTTTCAAATCTAATGCTTGTTGATCATTACTTATTTAATCCTCTATTTGTCTTGCATTAAGAATTTGTATATAGATCTGCGTCGCCAACAATCATATATTGTCTTTAGTCTTCACTCTATCTGGGTCTTTGTCGATCTTAGTTTTAACTTTTCATTCGTTTTGTGCATGATTTGCACTGGATCAGCTTTGTTTGTGCACTTACGGCTTGTATGTGCGTTCGGAAAGTCATGGTCTCCTGTAATTGCATATTTTTACCATATCAGTTACTATATTGTCTGTGCGGGCCGTGCAAAATGCTTAAAGCTTCAAAAGCTGCCACCTTCTTTCTGCTGGTTGTGGGCTTTATACCGGCAAATTGTACAGCGACCACCAAAGGTGCGCAACACGCAACCAAAGCACTCAGTGGTTCTACGGTGCCGAACAGTCTGGCTATTGTTGCAAATTCCTACATACTCGGACCCGGCGATACTATCCAGGTAGAAATACTAAATATTCCTGAGTTGAGTGGAATTTTTACCGTTGGGCCTGACGGTACATTATATTTGCCAAGACTTCGTTCCCTTTATGTTGAAGGTCTTACTCTAGATGAATTGCGCTTATTCCTTGAGCAGCAATACATGTTTTATGTTAAATCTCCTCGCGTTTACACTAGAGCTATTGGTTATCGACCGATCCGTGTATACATATCAGGCGAAGTTCGTAGGCCTGGCTTTTATACTTTACGTGGATTAGAAAGTTTTAGTAGTGATACCACAGCTCCAATGAATCAAACAAGCCAGGGATTGCTGCCTAATCAAGCATCCCCTGCATTGAACAAAGCAGAGCCTTTTAGCAATACTGCGGATACGAATAAACAGGCTTTGCCTACGGTTTTTGATGCTATTCGTGCAGCTCAGGGCATTACTCCTTTTTCAGATCTATCGAATGTGGTAGTTACTCGCAAGAGAAAAATTAGCGCAAGTGTTGGCAAAATTAGCACTCGTCTGAACTTTTTCTCACTAATTACTACCGGCGAGGAAAGTCAAAATATTCGTCTATTTGATGGTGATATAGTCAATGTTGGTTTAAGCAAAGTAGTCCTACAAGAGCAGCTTATCAAAGCAGGTCGGAGCAATCTCAGTCCTCCCTTTATTAATGTTTTTGTCACTGGAAGGGTCAATATGCCTGGATCAATGACGCTCCAGCAAGGTTCATCTCTTAACCAAGCCATTAGCGTAGCGGGTGGTGTAAAACTATTGCGTGGCAAGGTGGAGTTTCTACGTTTTCTCAGTGATGGTAAAACTGACAGACGGACATTTAATTATAGTGAAAAAGCCCCTAGTGACACGTTTAGCAATCCGATTCTCAACCCCGGTGATATTATACGGGTTAATGAAAGTGCTTTCTCCGCTGGAATCGGCGCTCTGAATGAAGTTGCAACACCTCTAATTGGTATATACTCGATTTACGCAATCACTAATGGTGCCTTCAAAAAGTGATCACTTACTCAAATACAGCCCAAGCGCCAGATATGAAAGTTAAAGATGATGAGTTGTACCTAAAAGATCTTATAAGATTCTTGTTGCGTAACTATAAGCTCATTCTGCATTTCTCCGGATGGTCCTCTTTAGTATTTTTTTTATATGCTTTGAGCCAGCCACAGCTTTGGAGCGGCAAGTTTGAAATGTTAATCGATGTTCCTGAGAACCAAAATCTATCTTTCAAACAAGCCAGGAATTTGGACTTACAGCCTGCATTTTCCAAAACTAATATTTTTAATTTTGGAGATTATAAGAAATTTCTTGAGAGCCCACTCGTTTTGCTGCCCGTATACAATTCTGAATTTGTTATGTCTAGTTCCTCTTGTAAAAAACAAAATATCACTCCCTTTAAATCCTGGATCAAGAAGGTAAAAGTTGATGTTGAATCAGGCAGTTCGATTTTAACCGTGTCATATGTCGATAATAACAGAGATTGCATTATACCCATTATGAACTCATTAGTCAAGCAATATACTAGATTCACGCAGAATGAACGTAGATTATCACTTGACAGATCGATTGCCTATTTAAAAGGTTCAATACCATCTTTTGCGACAATAGCAAAAGCTTCCATGCGCCGCTCTCAAGTTTATGCAATCACCCACAACCTCGAACTTGGCGAGATTGTGGCAGAGAGGACTGGTGCAAGCTCCCTCGAGGAAAGACGTCAGCAAGCCCAAGCAAAGGTGATGTTATTAGACCAGCAACTTTTAAGAGCGCGATCTGCAAGCAATTCATTTGTTTTCCAATCCCCGCAGCTTGAAGCCAACGCAGATTTATACAAGCAATACCAGGCTGTCGAGGCTCGGCTGAGCGACCTACGCAGCCGGCTGCGTGACAACGATGAATTAGTGCTCAGCTTGAAGCGCCAGCGCCAGAGTCTGATCGCCACCCTTAATAGCCAGACTGTTGGGTTGCTAGAGGGCGAAAAAGCAACGGCTCAAGCAGCCCTCATCTCCGCCAGTCGTCCCAAGGAAATAGTGCTTAAATATCGCGATCTAGTGAGCCAAGCCCTTCGCGATCAAAAAACCTTAGCTGCTCTTCAAGATCAATTTCAAGCTTTAAAGCTCGAGCAAGCCAAACAAGACCAACCCTGGCAGATAATCTCAAAACCTTCTCTGCTTGAGAGGCCCGTAGCCCCCAAAAAGGGGCAGCTTATGGTTCTCGGCATGTTTGCCGGATTCCTGGCTGGCTGCTGTTATGCCTTGCTGGTGGATCGTCGCAGCGACCGCGTTTTCTCCCAGGAGGAATTGCAGCAGCTCCTGCCTGGACCGCCCCTTGCCAACCTCACTCCTCAGGCCATGAGTACTGAGGTTAGCTTGCTAGCCTTTGGAGCACTGGCCGGCAGCCATCGCGTGGCCCTGGTGCCCGTGGGCTTAGCCCCAAATGCCTCGAGCGTTCAGCGCCTGCTGAGCCAACTGAAAGAGAAACTACCCGACACTGAGTTCCACTGCAGCACCGACCTGGCAAAGGTCGCCGACTGTGACCAGCAGCTGCTTGTTACCAGCCTAGGATATGTCACCCGCAATCAACTCTCGAATCTGCGCCAGCAGCTCAATCTGCAAGGCCGCCCGATCACGGCCTGGCTCCTGCTCAATGCCTAGGCCTCTGCGGAAGGTACCTCTCATCAGCGCCCTGAGTGTCTTCCTCTCGCTGCAAGCCGATCCCCTCACCGGAGTCGCCAAGACGCAGCCGGTCGAATGGAAACGGGTCTCCAGCGCAACCCCGGCACAAACCCAACATGCCGTACCCCTCGGCTGGCAGGTTGTGCCGCCCGCGCCCCAGCAAGCAAGCCCAGCGGCCACTAGCGGAGCACCGGTGTGGACCCCTGTGCCCAGGGAGGATGACGGCCAAAGCGCCAGCGTGCGGTCTGAACTCGTCTGGGCTCCGGTGCCCGACGGGGAACCCACCCTGCCGGGCCCCGGCTCGGAAGCCACGGCGACCAAACCGCAACATCCAAGCAGCGCCGCAGAAGCGGCCGCCATCCTCAAGGCCCTCACCGCCACCCAGGCGGACTACCCACCGCTACTACGCCTAGGCCCCGCCGTGCCCACCGCCAACCAGCTGGGGGAGCAGCAGGGGCAGTTCAGCGCCTTCACCCTTTCGCCCTTCAGCGGCGGCGCCGCCAGCGGCACCGGCCACCAGAACTAC
>Ga0194129_10005034_pt1 | contig 17138 bp, 12 predicted proteins | sample TA2KigCa35mmetaG_FD_150862 | JGI IMG/M metagenome (GOLD analysis project Ga0194129, IMG submission 150862) | Freshwater microbial communities from Lake Tanganyika, Tanzania - TA2015038 Kigoma Deep Cast 35m | ecosystem: Environmental > Aquatic > Freshwater > Lake | place: Tanzania: Lake...
GTGCCGGTGATGGTGCCGTCGGTGGCGAGGGTGAGGCCGGCGGGGAGGGTGCCGCTGGCGAGGGTCCAGGTGTAGGGGGTCGCGCCGCCGGTCGCGGTGAGGGTGGCCGAGTAGGCGGTGCCGGTGGTGCCCGCGGGCAGCGTCGCGGTCGAGATCGTCGGCGGTGTGGTCGACGGCAGTGCGCACCGGACCGCCGAACCGTTGGTGACCGAGGTCCGGTTGTACGAGAACTGGGTGCCTCGCGTGCCGTCGACGTTCTCGGTGCCGATGGTGGCGCCGGCGCCCCCGTCGTGGGCCGCCGACGAGCCGACGACGTCGAGGTACTGGAAGAGCACTCCGTCGACGCCCTCGGTGATCACAGCTTGGAAGGTGATCCCGGATCCGGCGGCGCCGTAGAACGGCACGTCCTGCCAGGTGACCACGAACTGGCGCGAACCGGCCGTGCCGATGGTCATCCGGCTCACGCGGCCACCAGCCCCGGGGTCGAGGTCGTCCCACCACGGGGCGGCGTAGTTGTTGGGTCCGGTGGTCGAGGGGATGCGCTCGTTCAGGTACGCGGAGACCGGGGTGCCGAACCCGAGGATCCCGTTCGACCCGACGTAGACCTGGGTGAACGACGAGCCCAGGAACTGGGCGGTGAACCCGAGGCTCATGAGCGCGGTGGAGTCGTCGGAGAGGTTCATCGCGGTGGCGGTGGCCGGGTCGATCCAGGCGTAGGTCGTGGCCGCGCACACATGGAGGGGCGGGGGTGCCAGGGTCGTCGCCTGGGCGACGTCGGTCCAGGCGGTCGTGCTCCCGGTGCCGTAGGCGTTCCCGGCCCGGATCCGGAAGCAGTGCTCGGTCGAGGCGGCGAGCCCCTCGACCGTCGTGCTCGTCGTGCCGGCGCCGACCGTGGCGACCGTGGCGAACGTGCCGCAGGTCCCGCTGGACACGCCCGCCCGCTGTACCTCGTGGTACGACTCACCGGTCGTGCCGTCGGTCCAGGTCAGGCGGACCCGGGACTCCGACAGCGCAGTGGCACCGAGCCCGGTCGGGGCACCGGACACCGGCGCGGTCGCGGGGCGGCAGGCCCCCATGAGGGCACCGACGTCGAGGCGGGCGCCGGTAGCGGTGATGCCGGCAAGCGACGGGGTGGGTGCGGCGGTGGCGAGGATCGCCGCCCGGATCTGGCTCGCGGTCATCGCCGGGTTCGCCGACGCGCACAGCGCCGCGGCGCCCGACACATGCGGCGTGGCCATCGACGTGCCGCTGTAGCTGGAGTAGGTGTTGCCCGGGGTCGTTGACGTGATGCCCTCGCCGGGGGCGCCGAGGTCGACGCGGGTGGCGCCGTAGCTGGAGAACGACGCCTTGGCCCCGCTCGAGGTGGTGGCCGCGACGGCGATCATGCAGTCCCAGCCCCGGGCGGCACCGGCCGCGGTGCGGGTGCACTCGTAGTTCGACGGGTAGTTGTTCGTGGCGTCGTTGTTGGAGTTGGAGTTCCCGGCGGCGGCAATGAAGAGGATGTCGGCGTCGCCCCCGCGGTTGATGGCGTCGAGCAGGGCCTGGCTGAAGCCACCGCCACCCCACGAGTTGCTGGTCGCCACGATGTTGAGGCCGTGGCGGACCTTGAGCTGGGTGGCGTAGTCGATCGCCCGCACGGCGTTGGCGGTCGACCCGCCGCCGGAGCCGAGGAACTTCGCCGAGATCAGGGTGACGTCCCAGTTGACGCCGGCCACGCCGATGCCGTTGCCGCCGACCCCGCCGATCGTGCCCGACACGTGGGTGCCGTGGGCGTCGCCGCCGGCGTCGTACACCGACCGGTCGTTGTTGGCGAAGTCCCAGCCGTGCACGTCGTCGATGTAGCCGTTGCCATCGTTGTCGATGCCGTCGACGGGGTCGAACGGGTTGGTCCAGATGTTGCCGACGAGATCGGGGTGCGAGACGTCGATGCCCTCGTCGATCACCACGACGTAGACGTTGGACGAGCCGACGTACCCCGCAGCCCATGCCTCACCGGCCTGGCTCCCGTACTGGTTCACCGGGGAGGTGGTGTCGCCGTACATGCCCCAGAGGCCACCGGAGGTGAAGGTGGGGTCGTTGGACACCGCCGTGGGGGTGAGGATGTAGTTCGGCTCGGCGATGCGGACGTCGGGGTCGCCGCGGAGGGTCGCCACCGCCTGGGCGACCGACTTGGACCCGTCGAGCTTGAGTACCTCGGTACGGGGGGCGAGGTCGGAGATGGGTGCGGCGTCGATCGCGCCGACGGCGGCCCGGGCCTCGCTGCGGTCGGTGGTGCTGGCCGAGGCCGCGTACTTCACGATGACCTCGCCCTCGACGAACGGCTCCTCGATCAGCACCGGGGGCGGCTCGGTGCTCGGCGGTGCCGGGGTCGTCGGCGGGGTCGTCGGTGGTGCCGTGGTCGGGGTCGTGGTGCTGGAGGTCGTCGCACTGGTGGTCGCCGACGACTCGTTCGTCGGGGCCGTGGTGCTGGGGGTCGTCGTGTTCGTGGTGGAGGTGGTGGTGCTGGCGGCGACCGGCGCGGCCACGAGCGCCGCGAGGACGGTGGCGGCGAGGGCGGCGAGGGCGGGACGACGGAACGACATGACGAAAGGAATCTACCGTTGCCGGAGGCGGGGGTCCGGACGGCGGGATCTACGCTCGGCGTCGGCCCCGCCCCGCCGCCCCGCTTCCTCCTGTCCCACCCCGGATCGGAGTACCCGTGCCCCGCCCCGCCACCCGCCGTCCCCGCCGGATCCGCCGATCGGTGCTGGTCGTCGCCGGCGTCCTGCTCGTCGGCGCCCCGACCCTGGCCGCTCCGGTCGCCCCCCCGGCGGCGGCCGCCCCGGACAAGGCCCCCCGGCTCGCCGACCCCGCCCGGACCGGGCGGGCCCTGGCCACCGAGTTCCTCACCGTCCTCCAGCGGGGTGACGCCAAGGGGCTCGCAGCGATCCTCGCCCCCAACTTCCAGCTGGCCCGGGCCGACGGCACCCACGCCGACCGGTCGCAGTACCTGGCCAACCCGGCCAAGGTGTCGACGTTCGTCATCAGCGACGACCTGAGCGCCCGTCAGGACGGCCGCACCCTCACCGTGCGGTGGGGGGTGCTCATCTCCGAGCAGATCAACGGGGAGACCTACACGAACGTCGAGGCCCCGCGCCTCACCTCGTTCGTGTGGCGGCAGGGTCGCTGGCAGATGATCTCGCACGCGAACTTCAACCCGGCGCGCTGACCCGGCGCGCTGACCCGGCGCGGCGACCGGGCACGCCGATCCGGCCGCCGATGTCGGCACAGGCGGTGCGGTAGCGTCGGAGATCCGTCGTTCCCCGTCCCGAAAGCACCGATGACCGACCGCACGATCGTCTACACCTTCACCGACGAGGCCCCGGCCCTCGCCACCCGATCCCTGCTCCCGGTGGTGAACGCCTTCACCCGGGTCGCAGGCGTGGAGGTCGAGCTGCGCGACATCTCGCTCGCCGGACGCCTCTTGGCGGCGTTCCCCGAGACGCTCACCGCCGAGCAGCGCGGCACCGACGACCTCGCCGAGCTCGGCCGTCTCGTGACCCGGCCCCAGGCCAACGTCATCAAGCTGCCCAACATCTCGGCGTCGATCCCGCAGCTCAAGGCCACGATCGAAGAGCTCCAGGCGGCGGGGTACGCGGTCCCCGACTACCCCGACGAGCCGTCCACCCCGGCCGACACCGACGTCCGGGCCCGCTACGACAAGGTCAAGGGCTCGGCGGTCAACCCGGTGCTGCGCGAGGGCAACTCCGACCGGCGCGCGCCCCTGTCGGTGAAGCGCTACGCCCGCAGCCATCCGCACTCGATGGGGAAGTGGGACCCCGCGTCGGCCACGCACGTCGCGACGATGGGACACGACGACTTCCGCAGCAACGAGCAGTCGGTCACCTTCGCCGCCGCCGACGAGCTCCGGGTCGAGCTGGTCGCCGACGACGGCACCGTCACCGTGCTCAAGGAGCGCATCCCGGTCCAGGCCGGAGAGATCGTCGACGCCACGTTCATGGACGCCGCCGCGCTCGACCGGTTCCTCGCCGACCAGATCGCCGCGGCCAAGGCCGAGGACGTGCTGTTCTCACTGCACCTCAAGGCCACGATGATGAAGGTGTCGGACCCGATCCTGTTCGGCCACGCGGTGCGGGCGTTCTTCGCCGACGCGTTCGCCGCGCACGCCGACGTACTGGAGCGGGTGGGGGCGAACGCCAACGACGGACTCGCCGACGTGCTCGCCCGGGTGGCCACGCTGCCCGACTCCGAGCGGGCGGCGGTCGAGGCGGCGTTCGCCGCCGGCCTCGCGGCCGGCCCGGCGGTCGCGATGGTCGACTCCGACCGGGGGATCACCAACCTGCACGTCCCGAGCGACGTCATCGTCGACGCGTCGATGCCGGCGATGATCCGCGACTCGGGGAAGATGTGGAACGCGGCCGGGGAGCGCCAGGACTGTGTGGCGGTCATCCCCGACTCGTCGTACGCCGGTGTCTACGCCGCGGTGATCGACGACTGCCGTGCGAACGGTGCGTTCGACCCCGCGACCATGGGCTCGGTGCCCAACGTCGGGCTGATGGCCCAGGCCGCCGAGGAGTACGGGTCCCACGACAAGACGTTCGAGATCCCGACGGCGGGTACCGTGCGAGTGGTCGACCGGTCGGGCGCCACCGTGATGGCGCACCGGGTCGCGCCGGGCGACGTGTGGCGGGCGTGCCAGGTGAAGGACGCCGCCGTCCGCGACTGGGTCGGGCTCGCCGTGAAGCGGGGCCGGCTCACCGGGGCCCACGTCGTGTTCTGGCTCGACGAGACCCGGGCCCACGACGCGCAGCTCGTCGCCAAGGTGCGCGAGTACCTGACCGAGCACGACACCACCGGGCTCACGATCGAGATCCTGGCCCCGGCCGACGCGTGCCGGTACTCGCTGGCCCGGATCCGCCGCGGCGAGGACACCATCTCGGTCACCGGCAACGTGCTGCGCGACTACCTCACCGACCTGTTCCCGATCATGGAGCTCGGCACCAGCGCCAAGATGCTGTCGATCGTGCCGCTGATGAACGGCGGGGGACTGTTCGAGACCGGAGCGGGCGGGTCCGCCCCCAAGCACGTGCAGCAGTTCGTGAAGGAGAACCACCTGCGCTGGGACTCCCTCGGCGAGTTCCTCGCGCTGGCCGCGTCGCTCGAGCACCTGGCCCAGGCCACGGGCAACGCCACGGCCCAGATCCTCGCCGACACGCTGGACCGGGCGACCGGATCGGTGCTCGACGAGGGCCGGTCGCCGTCGCGCAAGGTGCACGAGCTCGACAACCGCGGGAGCCACTTCTACCTGGCGATGTACTGGGCCCAGGAGCTCGCGGCCCAGACCGACGACCCGGCCCTGGCCGAGCGCTTCGCGGCCATCGCGGCGGCGCTCACCGAGCACGAAGTGGCGATCGTCGACGAGCTCAACGCGGTGCAGGGCGCACCGGTCGACATCGGGGGCTACTACTTCCCCGACGCCGCGAAGGTCACCGCGGCGATGCGACCGAGCGCGACCTTCAACCGGATCATCGACTCGATCTGATCCGGATCCGGCCGTGCCCCGCGACGTCACCGATGTGGTGGTCGTCGGGGGTGGGCTGGTGGGCGCGGCCTGCGCGTTCGAGCTTGCGGGCCGGGGCCTCGCCGTCACCGTCGTCGACCGTCACGACGCCGGGCGCGCCACCGACGCCGGGGCCGGGATCCTCTCGCCCGAGACGATGGGCGGGCTGCCCGAGCCGTTCCTCGACCTCGCCGACCTCGCCGGGGCCCACCACCGCGCGCTCGGGCCCGAACTCGCCGACCTCGGAGCGCCCGACCCTGCGTACGCGCCGTGCGGGGCGCTGCGCGTCGCAGTGTGCGAAGGCGACGACGAGATCTACGCCGTGAACGTGGCGGCGTCGACGGCCCGGCACCCCGGCATGCTCGAGCCACTCGACCCCGACGCCGCGCGCGCCGCGTTCCCGCCGCTCGGTCCGGTGCGGGCCGCGGTGTGGAACCCGCAGGGCGCCCGGGTCGACGGACGCGCGCTCACCGCCGCCCTGGTCCACGGGGCCCGGGCGCGCGGCACCGAGTGGCGCACCGGCGACGTCACCGGCGTGCGGACCGCAGGCGACCGGGTGCTCGGCGTGGACACCGTCGCCGGCCCGCTCGCCGCCGGGACCGTGGTCGTGGCCGGCGGCGCCTGGACCCCGCGGGTGGCGGCGGCCCTCGGCCTCCGCGCCGGGGTGCGCCCGGTCCGGGGACAGATCGTGCACCTCGCGCTTCCCAGCGACACCGCGGGCTGGCCCGTCCTCCAGCCGATCCTCAGCCACTACGTGGTCGCATGGCCCGGAGGCCGGGTCGCCCTCGGCGCCACGGTGGAGGACGCCGGGTTCGACGCCCGGGTCACCGCCGGGGGCCTGGCCGGGCTGCTCGCCGAGGGGGTGCGGGTCAGCCCGGGCCTGGCCGGCGCCACGGTGCTCGAGACCCGGGTGGGCCTGCGCCCGGTGAGCGACGACGACCAGCCGATCATCGGCCCGGTGCCGGAGGCCGACGGGGTGGTGGTCGCCACCGGGCACGGGGCGAACGGGCTCCTCCTCGGGCCGGTGACCGGTCGGCTCGTGGCCGACCTGGTGACCGCGTCGCCCCCGCCCCTCGACCTGACGCCCTTCGCCCCGGCCCGCCTCGGGCCGACCTGACCGGGCCGGAACAGGTTCGGGGGCGGTCGGGTTGGCACAGGGGTCCGAGGAGGTGACGTCGTGCCCGAGCCCGTGATCGACATCGGCATCAGCGAGGCCGACCGCACCGAGATCGCCGAGGGGCTCGCCCGCCTGCTCGCCGACTCGTACACGCTGTACCTCAAGACCCACAACTACCACTGGAACGTCACCGGCCCGATGTTCCAGACGCTGCACCTCATGTTCGAGACGCAGTACACCGAGCTCGCCCTCGCCGTCGATCTGATCGCCGAGCGCATCCGGGCCCTCGGTGCCCCGGCGCCCGGGAGCTACCGCGAGTTCGATGCGCTCACCAGCATCGTCGAGGACGTCGATCCGCCCGACGCCACCGAGATGATCCGTCGCCTGGTCGCCGGTCAGGAGGCGGTGGTGCGCACGGCCCGGAGCGTGTTCCCGGTGGTCGACCGGGCCCACGACGAGCCCACCGCCGATCTGCTCACCCAGCGCATGCAGGTGCACGAGAAGAACGCCTGGATGCTGCGCAGCCTGCTCGCCTGATCGGGCGGAGCGGCGTGACGCGCGGTGGGCGCACGATCCTCGTCTTCGGCGACCAGCTGAACCGCCGCGTCGGCGCGCTCGCCGACGCGGACCCGGCCCGCGACCGTGTGCTGCTGGTGGAGAGCACGGGCAAGATCACCGACCGGCGCTGGCACCGGCAACGACTGCACGTGATCCTCACCGCGATGCGCCGGTTCGGTCGCGAGCTCGCCGCCGAGGGCTTCGCGGTGGACCACCGCACCGCACCGTCGTTCACGGCTGCGCTCGACGCGCACCGGTCCGAGTTCGCCCCCGCCGAGGTGATCGCGACCGAGCCGAACTCGCGCGCCGCCGAGGCCTGGTGCACGCGGGTGGGCGTCGGCACCGCACGTTCCGACCAGTTCCTGTGCCACCGCGACGAGTTCGCCGCGTTCGCCGCCGGGCGCAAGCGCACGGTGATGGAGGACTTCTACCGCGCCCAGCGCACCCGCTTCGGGTACCTGATGGACGGCGACGAGCCCGCCGGGGGGGTGTGGAACCTCGACCACGAGAACCGCGAGCCCCTGCCCCGGGGCGAGCACCCCTGGCCCGTGCCGGTGCAGCACGCGCTCGACGACCTCGACCACGAGGTGCTCGCGGGCCTGCCCGACGGGATCCCGGGGGCCGACCCGGTCGGGTGGTGGCCGACCTCGCGCGCCCAGGCGCTCGTGCAGCTCGAGCACGTCATCGCGAACGTCGTCCCGGGCTTCGGTCCCTACGAGGACGCCATGAGCGCGCACAACTGGCACCTCGCGCACACGCTGCTCTCGGTGCCGCTCAACCTCGGCCTCCTGCTCCCGGGCGAGGTGCTCGACCGGGTCGAGGAGGCGTACCGAGCCGGGGCGGTGCCGCTGGCGAGCGCCGAGGGGCTCGTGCGCCAGATCCTGGGCTGGCGGGAGTACGTGTGGGGGATGTACTGGTGGAAGGGCGCCGGGTACGCCACCCGCAACGACCTCGACGCGCAGCGGCCGCTCCCTGCGGCGTTCGTCACCGGCGCCCCGTCGGGCCTGCGCTGCCTCGACGGCGTGCTCGCCGACGTGGAGGCCCAGGGCTGGGCCCACCACATCCCGCGCCTGATGGTGCTGGGCAACCTTGCGCTCACGGCCGGGCTCGACCCGCAGGCGTTCACGGCCTGGATGCACGAGCGCTTCGTCGACGGCGCCGACTGGGTGATGGTGCCCAACGTGATCGGCATGGCCCTCCACGCCGACGGCGGCGAGATGGCGACCAAGCCCTACGCCGCGGGCGGGGCGTACATCGACCGGATGTCGGACTACTGCGGCGAGTGCCGCTACGACCGCACGAAGCGGGTCGGCCCCGACGCATGCCCCTACACCACGCTCTACTGGGCCTTCCTCGACGAGCACCGGGAGCGCTTCCTGCGCAACCACCGCGTGGCCCGTCAGGTGCGCGCCTTCGACCGCCTCCGCGACGCCGACGGCATCGCGGCGCGGGCGGCCGAGGTGCGTGCCGCGCTGGGCGGAGCGCCGCTCGTAGATTGACCCCGTGCCCCGCCGCGCTGCGACCGCACCGTCCGGGCCCTCGGTGCGGTTCGTCGGGGCCCTCGTCGGCGTCTGCGTCGTGGCCGTGGCCGGCGCGGCGCTGCTCGGTCGGCGGGGGAGCGAGTCCGGGTCCACGGCCCCGGCGGTCGAGGTCGCGACCACCGGCGCGCCGGTCCGGTCCACGGCGGCACCGACCGTGCCGCCGACGGTGGCGCCGACCGCCCCGCCCCCGACGGTGCCGCCACCGACCGTTCCGCCCGACCCGGGCACGTTGCCCCAGACCGAGGACCGTCCGACCACGACCCGCCCGGGGTTCCAGTCCCGGATGCGCGCACTGTGGCAGGGGATCACCACCGACAACGCCGACGCGGCGCTGCCGGCCTTCTTCCCGATCACCGCCTACCGGTAGGTCAAGGCGATCAGCAACCCCGACGGCGACTACAGCTCGCGGCTCATCCCGGCCTACCGCGAGGACGTCCGCGCGCTGTTCGGGCGGCTCGGGACCCAGGCCGCCGGCGCGCAGCTCGTCGGCATCGACGTCCCCGACACCGCGACCTGGGTGCCGCCGGGCGACGAGTACAACAAGGGCAGCTACTGGCGGGTCTACGGATCCGCGCTGCGGTGGTCCACCCCCGACGGGCGCACCGGGACCTTCCCGATCACCGCCATGATCTCGTGGCGGGGCGAGTGGTACGTGGTCCACCTCGGCCCCATCCGCTGAGCCACCGGCGCCGGGCCGGGCCCGGCCCGGGTGAGGTGTGGGATGATCCCGGGCGTGTCCCGACTCATGACCAAGCGCCTCGCCCTCGTCGGCGCGGCGATCCTCACCGCCGGCATCCTCTTCGGCTACGACCAGGGCGTCATCTCGGGGGCCCTGCGGGGCATCGAGGCCGACTTCGACCTCAAGACGACCATGATCGAGGTGGTCACGAGCTTCGTGACCCTCGGTGCCCTGGTCGGGGCGCTGGTGGCCGGGGCGATGGCCGACCGGTTCGGGCGCCGGCCCGCTGTCCTGTTCGCCGGCGTGCTGTTCATCGCCGGGGCGCTGATCGAGGCGTTCGCCCCCGGCTCGGCCGTCCTGGTGGTGGGTCGGCTCACGGTGGGGTTCGCGGTCGGGGTGGCGTCGGTGGCCGCACCGCTCTACGCCGCCGAGATGGCGCCCACCCGGCTGCGGGGCACCTTCGTCTCCACGTACCAGTTCGGCATCACGTTCGGGATCTTCGTGGCGTACCTCGTCGACGAGTGGCTCCAGAGCGGCAGCGCGTGGCGGCTCATGCTCGGGCTGTCGGCGGTGGCCGGGGTGCTGCTGATCGTGCTGCTCCTGCCGCTGCGCGACACGCCGCGGTGGTACCTGCGGGCGGGGCGCCCGGCCGAGGCCGAGGCCGAACTGGCCCGGATCCATCCCGACGACTCCGAGGCACGCTTCCGCGAGCTCGAGGAGAGCCTGGCCGACGAGCCGTCCGACGTCGCGTGGCGCGAGGTGTTCGCGCGCCGCTGGCGGGCGCCCCTCGTGATCGGCATCGGGCTCGCCGTCTTCCAGCAGATCACCGGGATCAACGCGATCATCTACTACGCCGACAAGATCTTCGCCGCTGCCGGCTTCTCGAGCCCGGCCGACCAGACCGCGGCCACCACCTGGGCGATCGGCGCGGTCAACGTGCTTGCGACCCTGATCGCGATCACCTTCGTCGACCGACTCGGGCGCAAGCCGCTCCTCGTTGCGGGGCTCCTGGGCATGGCGGTGAGCCTGACCGTGGTCGGGGTCGCGTTCCTGTCGATCGACGACTCGGTCACGGCCGGGGCGTCGACCGCGACGGCGAGCGGCCGGCCGAGCGATGCCGGGATCATCATGCTCGTGGCGCTCGTCGTGTACATCGCCTCGTTCGCGTTCTCGATGGGTCCGATCGTCTGGACGATGATCAACGAGATCTACCCGCGGTCGGTGCGGGGCCGGGCCGTGTCTGTGGCCACCGCGGCCAACTGGTTCAGCGCCTGGATCGTGAGCCAGTTCTTCCTCTCGGTGGTGGACGCAGTCGGAGAGTCGGTCACCTTCTGGATCTTCGCGGCGCTGAGTGTGGTGTGCCTGGTGTGGATCGTCGCCAAGGTGCCCGAGACCCGGAGCCGCACCCTCGAGGAGATCGAGGCGATGTGGGGTGAGGACGCCCCGCCCGACGGCGCGACCGGGGCGACTGGGGCATGAGCACCGAGGGCATCCGCCTCGTCCTGAGCGACGTCGACGGCACGCTGCTCACGTCGGACAAGCGCCTGACCGCGGCGTCGGTGGACGCAGTGGCCGCGCTGCGCGCCGCCGGGATCCGCTTCACCGTGGCCAGCAGCCGCCCGGCCCGGGGGATGGCCATGGTGGTCGGCCCCCTCGCCTGCGACGCGCCGGTCGGGGCGTTCAACGGCGGCGTGTTCGTCGACGCAACGCTCACCCCGATCGCCGAGCGTCCCCTCACGCTCGACGCGGTCGCCCGGACGATCGAGTGCATCGACGCCGCCGGGGTCGACCCCTGGTGCTACACGGCGACGCACTGGTTCGTGCGCGACCTCGACGGCCCACACGTGCAGCACGAGGCCCGGGTCACCCAGTACGCGCCCACCGCGACCGCCGACCTGCTCGGTGCCCTCGGCGACGCCGCGGGCGCGCCGGTGAAGGTGGTCGGGTACTGCGCCGACCACGACCGCGTCACCGCGGCCGAGGCCGCGGTGGTGGCCGCGCTGGGCGCCACGGTGTCGGCCACCCGCTCGCAGGCCTACTACCTCGACGTCACCCATCCGGATGCCAACAAGGGTGCTGTGGTCGCCTACCTTTCGGCGCATCTCGGCATCCCGACGCACGCCATCGCGACCATCGGCGACGGCGACAACGACACCCTCATGTTCACCCCGGCCGGCACCAGCATCGCCATGGGCAACGCCCCCGCCGACGTCGCCGCCCAGGCCACCCACGTGACGGCCACGAACGACGACGACGGCTTCGCCCGCGCGATGCACGAGATCGTCATCGCCCGCACCTGACCCGTCCTCCCGTCCACGCCCGTCCGCACGTCCACGCCCCGCTGCCCCGCCCCGCCAAGGAGCCCGCCATGCCCGCCACCGCCGACCTCCACGCCCTGGGCCAGAGCATCTGGCTCGACAACATCACCCGGAAGATGCTCGACGACGGCGTGATCCAGCGCTACATCGACGAGTACTCGGTGACCGGGCTCACGTCGAACCCGTCGATCTTCGACAAGGCGATCGTCGCCGGGCACTACGACGACGCCATCCGGGTCAAGGCCGCCGCCGGGGTCGAGGGTGAGGCGTTGTTCTTCGAGCTCGCGATCGAGGATCTCCGCCGGGCCGCCGACCTGTTCCTCGGCGTGCACGACCGCACCGCCGGGGTCGACGGGTGGGTGTCGCTCGAGGTCTCCCCCGAGCTGGCCTATGACGCCACCGCGACCGTCGCCGCCGCCACCGAGTTGCACGCCCGCGCCGGTCGCCGCAACCTCTTCATCAAGATCCCCGGTACCCCCGAGGGGCTCCCCGCGATCACCGAGAGCATCGCCGCCGGTGTGCCGGTGAACGTGACCCTCTTGTTCGACGCGGCCCAGTACCGCGCCGCGGCCGACGCGTTCATGACCGGGATTGAGCGCCGGATCGACGCCGGCCTCGATCCTGCGGTGGGGTCGGTGGCCTCGGTGTTCATGTCGCGCTGGGACAAGGCGGTCGCCGACGTCGTCCCCGACGGCCTGCGTAACCGGCTCGCCCTCGCCGTCGGCCTCGACGTCTACCGGGCCTACCGGGAGGTGCTCGACTCCGAGCGCTGGCAGCGGCTCGAGGGCCAGGGGGCCCGGGCCCAGCGCCTCCTCTGGGCGAGCACCTCGACCAAGGACCCGACCGCGCCCGACACGCTGTTCGTGACCGGCCTGGCCGCCCCGAACACGGTGAACACCATGCCCGACGAGACGCTCGAGGCGTTCCACGCCCACGGGTCGCTCGAGGGGGTGATGCCCGCCGACGGCGGTGACGCCGACGCGCAGCTGGCCGAGTTCGCCGCCGCCGGGGTCGACGTGACGGCGTTGGCGGCCACCCTCCAGGCCGACGGCGCGCAGGCGTTCGTGGAGTCGTGGCAGGACCTGCTGCAGCGCATCGTCGAGCAGACCGGCGCGGTGGCCTGAGCCCGGTCCACGGAGCGAGGAGCGAACACCGATGACCGACGGACTGCGGTCCCGCCCGGCCTGGACGGCGCTCGAGGCGCACCACGCCGAGATCGCCGACGTCCACCTGCGCGACCTCTTCGCCGCCGACCCCGGGCGCGGCGACCGCATGACCTTGGCGGCGGCCGGCCTCCACCTCGACTACTCGAAGCACCGGGTCACCGACGAGACCCTGGCCCTGCTCGTCCGCCTCGCCGAGGAGTGTGGCCTGCGGGACCGCATCGACGCGATGTTCCGCGGTGACCACATCAACGTGTCCGAGGACCGGGCCGTGCTCCACGTTGCGCTGCGCCTGCCCAAGGACGCATCACTGGTCGTCGATGGCATCGACGTGGTGGCCGAGGTCCACGCGGTGCTCGACCGCATGCGCGACTTCGCCGACCGGGTCCGCTCGGGTGCGTGGACCGGGTTCACCGGGAAGCGCATCCGCAACGTGGTGAACGTCGGGATCGGTGGCTCCGACCTCGGGCCGGTGATGGCCTACGAGGCGCTCCGCCACTACTCGCAGCGCGACCTCACGTTCCGGTTCGTGTCGAACGTCGACAGCACCGACTTCGTGGAGGCGACCCGGGACCTCGATCCGGCCGAGACGCTCTGCATCATCTCGTCGAAGACGTTCTCCACCCTCGAAACCATGACCAACGCCCACTCGGCGCGCGACTGGATCGTCGGGGCGCTGGGCGACGAGGCCGCGGTGGCCCGGCACTTCGTCGCCGTGTCCACCAGCGCCGAGCGGGTCCGGGCGTTCGGGATCGACACCGACAACATGTTCGGCTTCTGGGACTGGGTCGGCGGCCGCTACTCCATGGACTCGGCCATCGGGCTGTCGACCATGCTCGCGATCGGCCCCGACCGGTTCGCCGAGCTGCTCGCCGGGTTCCACGCGATCGACGAGCACTTTCGCACCGCGCCGTTCGCCGCGAACCTGCCGGTGCTGATGGGGCTGCTCGCGGTGTGGTACCGCAACTTCTTCGGCGCCCAGACCGTGGGCGTCATGCCCTACGACCAGTACCTGAAGCGCTTCCCCGCCTACCTCCAGCAGCTGACCATGGAGTCCAACGGCAAGCGGGTCACGTTGGCGGGGGTCCCGGTGGACCACGACACCGGCGCCGTCTACTGGGGTGAGCCCGGCACCAACGGCCAGCACAGCTTCTACCAGCTGATCCACCAGGGCACGACACTGATCCCGGTCGACCTCATCGGCTTCGGCAAGTCGCTGAACCCGCTGGGCGACCACCACGACCTGCTGTCGGCCAACGTGTTCGCCCAGGCCCAGGCGCTCGCGTTCGGCCGCACCGAGGCCGAGGTGCGGGCCGAGGGCACCCCCGAGGCGGTGGTGCCCCACCGGGTCATGCCCGGGAACCGCCCGACCAGCGTGATCCTCGCCGAGGTGCTCACCCCGTTCTGCATGGGTGCGTTGATCGCCACCTACGAGCACAGCGTGTTCACGCAGGGCACGATCTGGGGCATCGACTCGTTCGACCAGTGGGGCGTGGAGCTGGGCAAGGCGCTCGCCCAGGCCATCGCCCCCCAGTTGCTGAGTGCCGACGACCCCGACCTCGACCACGACTCGTCCACCAATGCGCTGATCCGGAAGTACCGGCAGCTCAAGGCCCGCTAGGAGACCCCGATGGCCACCGACCACCCGATACAGCTCGGCATGATCGGCCTCGGCCGCATGGGCGCCAATCTCGTGCGCCGACTCATGCGCGACGGGCACACCTGCGTGGTGAACGACGTGACCCAGGGCGCGATCGACGCGCTCGTCGCCGAAGGAGCCAGCGGTGCGTCGACGCTCGAGGCGCTGGTGCAGCAACTCGACGCGCCCCGCAACATCTGGATCATGGTTCCCGCGGGCATCGTGCAGCAGACGGTCGACGCGCTGCTCCCGCTGCTCGACGCCGACGACACGATCATCGACGGCGGCAACTCCTACTACCACGACGACATCCACCGGGCGGCGCAGTGCAAGGAGCGGGGCGTCCACTACGTGGACTGCGGCACCAGCGGTGGGGTGTGGGGGCTCGAGCGCGGCTACTGCCTGATGATCGGCGGCGACACGAGCGCGGTCGCGCGCCTCGACCCGATCTTCCGCACGATTGCGCCGGGTCAGGGCAGTGCCGAGCCCACGCCGGGCCGGACCCGCACCGACGGCACCGCACCCGACGGCTACCTCCACTGCGGGCCGAGCGGTGCCGGCCACTTCGTGAAGATGGTCCACAACGGCGTGGAGTACGGGATGATGGCGGCGATCGCCGAGGGCCTCAGCATCATCCGTCACGCCGACGCCGGGACCCACGCCCAAGAGGTGGACGCCGAGACCACCCCGCTGCGCAACCCGGAGTACTACCAGTACGACATCGACGTCGCCGAGGTCGCCGAGCTGTGGCGGCGGGGATCGGTCGTCGGGTCGTGGCTGGTCGACCTCACCGCCGACGCGCTGGCCAAGTCCCCCGACCTCGACCAGTTCGCCGGCCGGGTGAGCGACTCGGGTGAGGGCCGCTGGACCGTGCTCGCGGCCATCGACGAGGGCGTGCCCGCGCCGGTCATCACTGCGGCGCTGAACCAGCGGTTCGAGTCGCGGGGCCTCGGGGACTTCACCGGCCGGGTGCTCTCGGCGATGCGCAACGAGTTCGGCGGCCACGACGAGAAGCAGGCCTGACCCGGTGGCCACCGCACGCCGGGCCCACGAGGAGCCCCGGGCCGACGGGCGCCCCGAGCCCCACGTCGTCATCCTGTTCGGTGCGACCGGCGACCTCGCCGCCCGCAAGCTCATCCCCGGGTTCTTCCGGCTGCAAAAGGTCGGGCTCATGCCCGAGCGGTTCCGGATCGTGGGCACCTCGCCGGTCGCGATGGATCGCGACGCGTTCCGGGCCCACGCCCACGACGTGGTCGCCGAGTTCGGCCGGGCCGCTCCGACCGGGCGGGCCTGGGCGCAGTTCGTCGACCGCCTCGACTACGTGGTGAGCGACCCGCCCCACCTCGGCGACCTCGCCACCGCCGTCCACGACGCCGCCGAGCACCTCGGCACCGGGACCCGGATCCTCCACTACCTGTCGGTGCCGCCCTTCGCGATGAACGACGTGGTCACCGCCATCGGCGCCACGGAGCTCGCGGGTGAGCGGGTGCGGGTGATCCTCGAGAAGCCGTTCGGGACCGACCTCGACTCGGCCCGGGCCCTCAACGTGCTCCTCCACTCGGTGTTCGACGAGACGCAGATCTTCCGGATCGACCACTTCCTCGGCAAGGAGGACGTGCAGAACATCCTCGCCATCCGGTTCGCGAACCGACTGTTCGAGCCGGTGTGGAACTCCCAGCACGTCACCCACGTGACCATCGACGTACCCGAGACCCTCGGAGTCGAGAACCGGGCCGCGTTCTACGAGCAGACCGGGGCGTTCCGCGACATGGTCGTCACGCACCTGTTCCAGGCGCTCGGGTTCGTGGCCATGGAGACCCCGGCCGGGTTCAGCGCCGACGCGCTCGCGGCCGAGAAGCAGCGGGTGTTCGACGCGATGCTCCCGATCGACCCGACCCGGGTCGTGCGGGGCCAGTACGAGGGCTACCGCGACATCCCCGGGGTCGCCCCCGACTCCGACGTCGAGACGATGGTGGCGCTCGAGGTCGCGATCGAGAACGAGCGCTGGGACGGCGTCCCCTTCTACCTGCGCACGGGGAAGCGGATGTCCGAGGGGCGTCGGGTCATCGCCGTGCACCTCAAGCACGCGCGCATGCACCTGTTCCCCGAGGACGCCGGTACCCGGCCCGACCAGCTCGTGTTCGAGATCGGCGAGCCCGGCAGCATCCGGGTCAACTTCGTGTCGAAGGCACCGGGACCGCACATGCTGCTCGGCGCTGCGCACCTCGACTTCGAGTACCGCCGGAACTTCCACCCCCGTGACGAGCTCGAGGCCTACGAGCGCCTGCTCCACGACGCCATGCTCGGCGAGCGCACGCTGTTCAACCGGGCCGACGGCGTGGAGCGGCTCTGGGAGGTCGCCGCCCCGGTCATCGACTCGCCGCCGCCGGTGCGTCCGTACGCGCCGGGCACGTGGGGTCCGGCCGGCACCGACGAGCTCCTCGGCTCACGGCACTGGTACCTCCCCGACCACCTCCCGAGCATGTGACGCTGGACCACGAAATAGGTGGTTGGACGTCACATGCTCGGGGTGGGGGGCGGGGTGGGGGGCAGGGTGGGGGGC
>Ga0194129_10005039_pt1 | contig 17132 bp, 16 predicted proteins | sample TA2KigCa35mmetaG_FD_150862 | JGI IMG/M metagenome (GOLD analysis project Ga0194129, IMG submission 150862) | Freshwater microbial communities from Lake Tanganyika, Tanzania - TA2015038 Kigoma Deep Cast 35m | ecosystem: Environmental > Aquatic > Freshwater > Lake | place: Tanzania: Lake...
TGGCAACCGCTCCACCGAAACACGTGCATATTGAACGTGCCAAACTCGGTGGGGACGGGGGCCTTGGCAATGACGTGGAGGTGAGGCCGGATAAGACCCTGGGCTGAACGCCCTGCGGGGACGTGCATCTCTTGCTCCTTTGACAGGAAGAACAATGACGCGCGCGCTTCTCCAGGTCAACCCCAAGGGCCCGAATCTCGATTTGCAAACCCTACGCAAACACCACTCAGCGGCACGTTTGCATAGGGTAGCAGGGGCTGGACGGGCGCGCCCCCCGACGTGCGCCGTCAGCGGTTCAGCAGGTTCAGCGCGAGCGAGGCGGCCTGGTTCGCCTGCGCCGTGACGGAGATCCGCGCGGCTTGAAGGATCTGGTTCCGCGCGAGGAGCGAGGTCTCCTCGGCGTAATCGGCGTCGCGGAGCTTGCTGTTCGCTTCGAGGTAGAGGTTCCGGCGCGACAGCGTGCTCTCGCGCGCGGAGTCGAGCCGGTTCAAGGTGGCTCCGTTCTCGGCGCGGGCGTTGTTCACCGCCGCGAGCGCGCCGTCGATCCCGTCGATGGCGGCGACCGCGTTCGTGCCCGAGGTGAGCGAGAGCCCGTCGAGGCCAAGCGTCGTCGTGTCGATGCCACCGGTCTCGACGGCGATCGTGTCGTTGGGCGTGGTGCCATCGCCGACCTGCACGTCGACCTGACCGGCAGCGCCCTCGAGGAGCTTCTGTCCGTTGAACTCGGTCGAGCCCGAGATCCGACCCACCTCCTGCTTCAGTTGCTGGAACTCGGCGTCGAGGTAGCCGCGATCCGACGCGCTGAGCGACCCGTCCGCCGCCTGCACCGCGAGCTCGCGCATGCGCGACGTGAGGTCTCCGATCGAAGAGAGCGCCCCCTCCTTGACGTTCGCGATGCTGATGCCGTTGCCGGTGTTGCGCTCGGCGACGGTCAGGCTCCGCGTGAGGGCGTCGAGGTTCTCGCTAATGGCGAGGCCCGCGGCGTCGTCGGCCGCGCTGTTGATGCGGCGACCGCTCGATAGACGCTCGAAGTTACGTCGGATGGAAGACGGACTGCCGAGCCCGGTTCCGCCGAAGGCGGATGGGCTACCGTTGCTGCCATTGAAATTGAAGCCGATGGGCATCGCGATTCTCCGGGGTTTTGTGCAGGCGCCACGACGAAGCCGTTCCTTCGAACCGTCGTCGTGACAGCGTGCGCGACCGGTAGGGTGCGCGAGCCCAAGCCATCGTCATCGATGGCCGCCCCCTCGCGGGGGCCGCGTGGCAGAGCGGAGGCAACTCGCCTCCAACGAGGGAGTACGGCTCGTCTTCGGAAATCTTGAGGGGCGCCCGTCAATTTTTTCGAGGCCCCGCGACGGTGCCGCGCCCGGGTGCGAGCGCCTCAGCGGCACATCGCCGCGAGCATCGTCGCGAGGATGTCTTCGCCCGAACGACGGCTGCCCTTTAGCGCGAGATCGGCTTCGGCCATCAACATGAGCCAGCGCTCGAGGGTCCCGCGCGGCAGCCGCGTCACCGTCCGCTCGACGTCCTGCGCCTTGAACGGCATCACGCCCGCGATGCGCGCGGCCTCCGGCGGCGGCTCCCCTGCCCTGCGTGCCGACTCGTACTTAAGGAGCTGGCGCACTCGCGAGCCTACCGCGCCGAGGAGCCGCGGCCCCTCTTCTCGGTTCGCGGAGACGTCGCTCAGCGAGCCGAGTGCCTTGCGGAGGTCTCGCGCCGCGATCGCATCGACGAGCGACCAGACGTCGTCGAGCCGCACGCGAGTGATGGTGGCCGCGATCGCCTCCTCGTCGATCCGCGCCCCGGTGCCGACGTAGAGCGACAGCCGCTCGAGCGCGTCGGCGACGGGGCCGAGGTCGGGTCCAGCAAGCTCGGCGAGCGCCTCGGCCGCGGAGCTCGAGAGGTCGTGCCCGAGCGAACGCGCGCCCCTCGCGATCCAGCCAGGCAGCTCGTGGCGACGGAGCGGCTCGCAGGCGACGAGGAAGTCGTCCTTCTTCGCGGCCTTCATCATCCTCCGTGAGCCGTTGAGCTTCGACGCGGAGAGCACGACGAGGGCGGAATCGAAGGGCGAAGCGCAGTAATCGGCGAGCACGTCGAGCGGGTGGTGCTTCGTGTCGTCGTCGCGGCGATCGCGATCCCAGCGCTCGAGGCCGCTCACGAGGATCACCCGCCGACGCGCCATCATCGGTACGGTGCGAGCGGCGGCGACGACGGCCTCGGCGGTGGTCTCGCTCGCGATCATGCGTTGCAGGTTGAAGCCGGCGGTGCGCTCGATGTCCGCACCACGCCGAAGCGCCTGCACGACGCGCTCGACGAGGAGCTGCTCTTCACCGACGACGACGTAGACCGGTCGCAGCGCCCCCTTTCCGGTGAGCGCCGCCTCGGCCTCGGCCATCGCCTGATCGGGCGTCATCGTGCGGAGGATGTGGCGAAGGGCGCGCGGGGCGTCAAGTGACGCTCGCGTCGTACGAGCGCAGACCGGCGGAGGAGCTCGCTAGAAGCGATAGGCCGCCGAGAGAGCCACGACCGGAGCCTTCACCCAGGTTCGATAGAGGTCGTCGAGGTAGGCGTTGGTCGCGTCGGAGAGCTCCGGCAGCGCACGGTTGTTCCGCGGCCCCGCGAGGTACACCTGCGTCGAGGACGCGACGGTCTGCAAATACTCGATGGACGCGCGCATCACGAGCCGCTCGACCGGCAGCCAGCGCCAGCCGAAGCCGATATGGACGCTGTGGAGAGTCGAGTCGATGTTGGCGTTCCGTGCCTCGTAGTCGGAAGGAAACTTGACACCCGTCACGGCCTCGACGGACGACTTGCCCCCGAGGCTGCCGCCGAGGGCGTTGACCGTGTAGCCGGCGTAGACCTCGAAGCCTCGCTCACGCATCGGACGCATCCCGAGACTCGCACGCCCCGTGAGCGAGTCGCGGATGCCCGCACGCACGAGGTCGGAGGTGGCATCAGCGATCGCGCCGCTCCCGTAGGCGCCGACCGCGAGCAAGAAGCCATCGATCGCCTCGACGTAAGGAGAGCCGAGCCAGCCGAGGTCGCCGCGGAACTGAAGGCCGAACGGGCCCTCGATCACCGCCTCGACCCCACCCACCAGGATGGGGAAGGCGGTCGCCGCGCCGAGGTCCACCGTGAACGGTGGCTCGTGGCCACGGGGCGAAGGCGCCTCGGCGTGCGCATCGGCCGCTGCGAGTAGGCCTACAAGAACGATGACCCAGGACGCCCGAGCCCCCTTCGACATGCGCCGCGACGATAACGGCGGCGTCGACTTCGCGCGAAGGAAATGGTTGCGCCGGGTCCGAGCACACCTTGCGTCGTCGAACCCACACCCCCACGATGACGGGGCTCGAGCCCCGACGATGAACTTCGCCCCCCTTGCCTTCGCCGCCGTCACGACCACCGCTCTGCTCGTCACCGCGTCGAACGCGCGCGCCGACTCGACGACGTACGACAACCAGATCTGGGCCGCGAGCCTTAACACCGCGCGCCTCACGGGCCGCGACCCGTCCGCATCGTCAGGGCTCTCGGCATGGCTCGAATTTCACACGCGTCGCACAGGAGCGGGCTACCTCAGCATCTGGAGGCCGGGCCTCGGGTATCGACTCAATCGCTTCGCGAGCGTGTGGGGCGGGTATGCCTTCATCCCCTCGATCGACGACGTGACGCGCGAATGGACGGTCGAGCAGCGCGCCTGGCAACAGGGGCTCTTGACGGTTTCGGCCGCCGACCAGGTGACCTTCCAGCTGCGCCCGCGGCTCGAGCAGCGCTTTCGCGAACACGAGGACGAGGTCGCGCACCGGGCGCGCGTCTTCGTTCGCGTGAACGTCGCGCCGCTCCCGAAATTGCCTGTGCTCCTCGCGACGTGGAACGAGACCTTCGTCCACTTGAACGACGTCGCGTGGGGGCCTCGCACGGGCTTCGATCAAAACCGTCTCTTCCTGGGCTTCGGCGTCCGCGCCTTTCAGAGCTCGCGGGTCGAGATCGGCTACCTCAACGTGACGACGAAGCGCCCGAACGACCACCTCGTCGCGCACAACCTAAGCGTCAACGCCTTCACCGACTTCTGACCCCACGAGGCTGCGAGCTCAACGGCCGTCGTCAGGCGAGACCTGCGCGGCGCCGCAGGACCCAGTGGCCTCCGAGCGCGCAGGCGGCGAGCAGCGTCCACAGCCAGGGCGGCACGAACGGCTTGAGGCGACGCTCGGCGACGACGTGCGTCGCCTGCGGTAGCGGCAGCTCGGCGATGCCCTCAGGGGTGACGGCCCGCCCCTTCGTGGCCTTGGCGATCGCAGCGAGTCGGTTCGGATCGGGGCGAGGATCCGCCCACTCGTCGCCGCCGACCTCGCAGGCGAAGTCGTGTCGGCTCGGGGCCGCGCGCCCCTGTACGCCGAGGCGCACCGTCGCGGTGTAGCCGCCCGCCTCCAGCACCCCCAGCGGGAGCTCGATGAGGCCGTCGCGATCGCCGAAGACCGCGTGCACATCCTTCACCTTGGCGCCGGTGCCCATGCGCTCGATCGTGACGTCGGCTTCGGCCCCCGGCTCGCCGAACATCGCGCGGAGGCGGGCCGTGGTCGCAGTGCCGGCGACGCAACCGGACGGCAGCTCGAGGACCGCGGGCTCGAACCGCGGATCGCGCATCAGCCAACCGAGCATCGCGTCCCAGAACGCCCCGTGTGCGCGGCCCGAAGACTCGGCGGCGAAGCTCGAGAACTGGAGGAGGTGCGAGCCGTCGAGCGTGAGGGCGATCGTACGCCCGCTCCCCGTCTCTCCGAGCGCGAGCACCGGCATCGGCGCCCCCGAAGCCGTGGTGCGGCGCGGATGCTCGAGCAGCACGGTCGCGCCTTCGCGCGCGTCACCGACGACGTTGGTTCCGGGCATCTCCGGCCAGCGCTCGGCGAGGAGCGAGAGGACCGACTCGAGGACGGGCGCGCGTCGACCAACCCGCGTCAGCCCCGGGGTGAACGCCGCGGGATCGACGGCGTTTTCCGGCGTGATCCCGCGCAGGGTGACCGGCAGCACGTCGGCGAGCGGGGTCTGAGCGTAGTTGCCCGAGACGAAGGCGTTGGGGCCACCGACCATGATGAGACCGCCGCCCTGTCGCACGTAATCGGCGAGGCGCCGCAAGTGAATGCTGAGGCCGTAAGGTTCGGCGTCGAAGTCCTGCAGCACCACCGCGTCGAAGCTGGACAGGTGTTTGGTGAAGAGCTCGTCGACCGGGAACGGGATGAGGGCGAGCTCGTCCTGAGGGGCCGCGACGTCGTCGGAGCGCGTCCGCAGAATGAAGAACGCGACCACGTCGACCGAGGCGTCGCTCTTCAGCCAGGTGCGGAGCGAGCGGACGTCATAGGTCGGGCGGCCGGCGACGTGCAGCAGGCGTACGCGATCGCGCGCGACGTCGACCGTGACATAGCGCCGATCGTTCTCAGCGATGGTGTCGCCGCTCGGCGGCGAGAGCGACACCTCCAGGATGCGACGGCCGGCTCGATCGAGGGTGACCTCGAGGGCCGCGCGACCTCGTCCGTCGCTCACGGCGACGACGCCTCCGGCGCGCTCGACGGGCGGCGTGTCGAGGTGCAGCTCGCGCACGACGACCGGGACGTCGCTGCACGCGAGGCCGCCGGTGCAGGCGACCTCGACCTCGAGCTTGGCGGGCTGGTGCGCGACGATCGACCCAGCGAGCCGAACCGAGCGAATCGCGGCGTCGGCCAGCTCGCGCGAGGCGAGCGACACCGTGTGGACCGGCACCTCGAGGCGACCAAGGGCCGCGCGTACTGAGGATTCGATGGCGTCGTCGACAGGGCGCTCGAGGCGACCGTCGCTGAGGACGATCACGGCCTGCGGCGCCTCGTCGGTGTCGCGCGCGACGGACTCGAGCGCGGCGAAGAGATCCGAGCTCAGCTCGGGTGGAGCGTCGGCGAGCGTGCCTGCGAGCGGCGCTGGCGCGCCCCGACCGAAGGTCGACATACGGAGCCGTACGTCGCGAAATCGCGTCCGGATCGACGCGAGCGCGCGCTCGGCGACCTCGCGACGGGTCTCTGCGCGGTCGGACGGAAGGTCGACCGAGCGCGACGTGTCGGCGAGCACCACGAGGCGCGCACCCACGGTCGTCGCACGCTCGAAGACCTTGACGGGCCGCAGGACGGCGACGACGAGGAGCAGCACCGCGAGCGCGCCGCTGCCGACGACGCGCACCCGCGCCGGACCATCCGCGCGACGCGCGACGACCTCGAACACGAGCAATGCGACCGCGAGCGCGGCGACGACGAGCGCCGCGACGACGGAGCGCTGCGAGAGATCGCCCGAGAACGCGAGCGACTCGGTCACGGTCTCACGCTCCGAGGACGGCCGCAGGCGCCCCTCACGGCGACTCCGAGCCGCGACGACGCATGAGGAACGGTGCGTGGACCTGGTCGTCCTTGTAATTGGAGCAGAGCACGTACATCGCGATGTTCACGGCGAGCCGAACCGCTTGCTCTCGCTGCGCTTCACCGCCGGGCGTCGCCTCGAAGGGGTGCCCACCCCCCGGCTCGCGGGCGAGCGCGCCGAGCAAGTCGTTCGGCGAGAAGATGATTTGCGTCATGCCACCGCGCACGACAGCCTCGAGTTTGGCGTCCTTCTGAACGCGCCCCGTCGCACGCCTCAGCAGGTAAAACGAGCGGAACACCACGTTCTCGTCGCCGATCGAGATGGGCGAACCATCGGGCAAGACGCGCGCGAGCTGCTCCTTCGCTCCCTTCACGAACGCACCCTCGTTCGGCTCTTCGTCATCGACGAGTAGGATGCCGCCCATACCGAGGTAGCGTCGAAGCCAGAGGGTTTCGCGCTCGGTGAGGGGCTCGGGCGCTCGCGCCCCGGACCACACGGCGAAGGGCTCGGCGAGCAAGGCGGGCCCGTCTGCGCGCACCGTCGAGGGGGCGAGGCGCGCGGGGGAGCTCGTCCGGTTCACGACCTCGAGCGCCCAACGAGCACCTGCGCTGCGCCGACGGCGATCGGGGGCGCGCGTGCCGGTGAGGAGCTGGCGCGCGTGGAAGGCGCCGTCCTCGCCGAACGCGAACGCGGGACCGCTCGCCCCGAAGAGCGCGGTCGCCGCAGCGAGGCCGAGCTCGCGCCGGGTCAGTCGAGGTCGTCGACGTGCCATGCGCCATCCTCGCGTCGCAGCTTCACCTTGTGCCCGCCGGGGACGATGACCGTCGCGAGATCGCCGCTGACGTCGATCGGCAGCGCGTCGGGCTCTCGCAGGCCCTCGACGAGCGAGCGAAGCTCCCCCTCGAGCGCCGCTCGGATCGCGGGCGACAGCACCCTGAGGAGCCCCGCGTAGCTGCGGCGCGCAAGGACCGCGCGCAGCTGGCCGAGGGCCTGAGTCGGAGTGCGCGCGACCGAGGGAAGCCCCGAGACACCCTCGACTCGAAACTCTCCGCCCTCGAACGCGAGCCCGACGACCTCGCCGTCCTGAAAGCGCAGCTCGGCCCGGGTCGTCCCGAGCCGCCCCCGAGTCGCGAGCGCCTGTCCGTGCTCACGAAGCTCGGCGCGTTGCTCATCGAGGAGCCGCGCGGCGTCACCGACGGAGAGCGCGCGCCTGCTCTCGTCGTCGAACAACGCGTAGAGGGCCTGCGCATCACCGCGCTCGAGCGCCGACACGTAGCTCGCCAGAGCCGCCTCGGGCGGCGGCACGGCGACGCTCGCGCGACACCCCGACGCGAGGCCCGCGAGGAGCAGCAAGGTGGGCCGACGTCGCGCGCTCATCCGAAGAGCGGGTTTAGCGCAGCGCCGTGGGCGACGCTATAATCCGAGGCCATGACGATTCTTCGCGCCCTCTTGGTCACGCTCGCGCTGTCCTCGACGGCAGGCTGCGCACCGGCCCGCAGCGCCGAGCCGACCGTGTTGAAGTCTCTCGAGGAGCGGCGCGCGCAGGCCGCGGCGGCGCGCGCGGTCGAGGCGCAAGGCATGCGCGTGGAGCCGGGGCGGTCGTTCGACCTCGGCGACGGCTTTGTGCTGAAGGAGGACGTCCGGATCGCAGGTGGGCCCTACGGGATCGCTTACATCACCCCCGAGGAGCGAGAGGCCGCAGGCAAGAAGCTCCCGCGCTACAACCCCGACAGCGGCGCGCTCTCGCTCTCGACGCCCGCTGAGAACGCCGTCATCTTGATCCTGCACGACTCCGCCTACCGCTTCGACACCTCGGGGCAGAGCACGACCGCGACCCCCGTCGCGGCAGAGAGCACCGTTGCACGCGATGTCGGCGACTTCCTCGTGCACGTGGTGGTTCCGGGCAAAGGGCGAGCCGCACGACGTCCCGAGCCCGCGTCGGACGAGAAGGCCGCGCCGTGAGCTTGTCGGACGATCGTAAGGAGCGCGAGGCCACGGAGTCGGCGCGCCAGTCGCCACGCGCTGCCGCTCGAATGGAAGACGCCGCGCGCAGTCGCGAACGGCTCGCGCTCGCGACTGCCCTCGTCACCGCGCTCGGACTCGCGATGGTGGGCTCGGGTCCCACGGACCTCGGGGCGCTCGTCACGCTGGCCGGTCTGAGCGGCCTGATGTTCGCCGTTCATCGGTACGGGCGCCTCGGGGCGGGGCCGTGACGTCGATGAGGCGCGAGCCGTGCGGCCGAGGCGGCCCCGAGCTCGCATCGAAGCGCTGACTCAGTTGAGCTTTCGCTCCTTCGAGAGCGCGCGCGCCGCCTGCTGAGCGCGCGTGGGCCCGCCGAGCGCAAAGCTTAGCCCGTAGGCGCCGCGACCGGCGCCATCGTGGGTGATGACTCGACCCCCGTTGTCTCGGATGAGCTCCTCGACCGCCGGCGCCTCCATGCCCGACGTCGCCTTGACGAGCGCACCGAGCGCGTTCGCATCCCCGCCGAGCTTCGCGCGGTCGACGCTCGGCGGATCGGTGAAGAGCCCCTGCGCGAACAGCAACGTCGCCGCGGCGCCCGCCGCGTCGCGACCACGAAAGTACGCACCGACATCGCGGACGTTCGAGTGGGCGCAGTGCGCGAAGAGCGCCGCGTGGTCCGCACGCGTTGCGTCAGCGAGCTGGTCGATGAGCGACACGAACCGGTCTCGCCCCTCGGCCTGCATGAACGGCTGAAGATACCCGCCCTCGAATCGGAGGCGCGCTCGCCCGACCTCGCCGGTCTCGAGCCAGGTCGCGCTCGCCGGCGTCAAGGCGCCGAGGCGAGGCGAGAGCACCGCGTGCGTAGTCTCCTTCACGATCGGATCATCGGACAGGGGCGTCGGGTTCGCCTCGCGCGCCAGCCAGAGCTCGATGACCCACCCGGCCGGATCGACGTCCAGCGCGGTCGCGCCCGCGTAGAGTCGTCGGCGCGAGGACTCGCACGACTCGCGCTCACGCTTGCCGATAACGTCGGCCGTCGACACAGGGGCGGTCGACACCGCCGAGCTCGCGAGGGAGGCGGCCTTCGAGCCGAAGAAATTCGCGCGAACGAGCCAGAAAACGCCGCCTGCCACCATCGCGAGCGCGATCAGCGCGCCGACCACCTTGCCGACGATCGGCGCGACGTCGGTGGTCTCAGGTGGCGGGGGCAACGCCGCCGCGACCGCGCTGCGGAGGCGGTCGACCGCCGCTTGGAGCTGCGCCGCGCGCATGTCCTCGGGCAGGATCGACCACTGATCGAGCATTTCGCCGACGTCGATCGACACCACGGCCCCGGCGCCGTGGAGCTCCGCCGCGCGGCCGTGAATCACGACGCGCCCGGGGACGCCGCGCTGGCCGGTGACCTCGGCGAAGCGCTGCTCGATCTCGGCCTGAACGTTCACGTCGGGCATCGCCGAGACCATACCACCGATCGCGCCCGCGGCCTCAGCTCTCGGCCTGGAGCATGCCCTCGACGACGCAGTCGAGCATCGAGTCGAAGCGCGCGAGGTCGAAGCGAGAGCCGCTGCACAGCCAGTCGTTGTGGCCCTCGGGTCCAGGGAAATGCCCGACGACGTCGAGGTGATCGCCCTGCCCGATCCAGAGCGGCTCGCCCCAGAGCTGCGATGCGAGCGGCACCACGCCGTCGTTGGCGCTGCGCTCGGGGACGTGCCCGAGCATGCGCGCGAAGACCTGGGCCGTTCCATCGACCGGCGCGCACGGGTAGCGCTCGTCGTGGTTCGACGTCAGGGCCTGCATCGAGCGGAAGAGGAGCGCCGACGCGATCGACCATGGCGAGCGCACCGACCCCACCCAGTCGCGCAGCTCGGTCCGCGGGGCGTAGCTCGCGACGCACTGGTAGCGGACCTGCGGCCGATCCTCGACCCCCGCTTGAAAGAGGTCCATGGCCTCGGGCATCAGCTGCACGACGCCGCCCTGATCGTCACGGACCTGTCGGAGCCAGTCGCGGAGGTCGCGGCTCGCGGCATCGTCGAGCACGCGCGCGATCTGCTCGGTGACGCGATCGACGAGCGCGAGCTCGAGCCCGAGCACATCCGTGGTGCGGCCGAGCGAGGCGACGAGCGCCGAGGCGAGGCTGAGCGGAGGAGCCCCGAGCTTCAGGGCGCTCACCGTGAGCGCCGTGACCGCATACAGGAGCTGCTGTCCTTTCGCGGTCGCGAAGAACGTCGCGAGCGGCGTCCCGTAGTGGGGCGCGTTGATCGACGTGACCGATGTCAATCGTTCGAGCCAGCCGAGCTGGCGCTCGACATGTCGTCCGAGGCGCACCGACGGGGACGCGACGAGCCGCGCGTCGAGGCCGCCGGTCGAGTGACCGAGGAGATGGATGGGCCCCTTGTCACCGGCGGTCGCGTGCACGAGCTCGACGAGCTTCGCGGCGCGCCGACGAACCGACGAGGTCGGGTGCACCTCGCAGACGCGGACCTCGACGGCCCGTCCCCGAGTCGCGTAACGGCGCTCGACGCCGCGCGCGATGTGCCCGAAATAATCGTACGCCGCGAGGCGCGCGAACCCGAACATGCCTGGGGTCAGGTAGACGCGAGACGGCGCCATCCGATGCGGGACCATAGCCGCACCGCGCGACGCGGGCGAACTACCCGTCGCCGCGTCGAAACCGGGCGACGTGCTTTCCTCTCTATGCTCGGTGGTGTAACGCTCCCTCCGATCATAGAGCGTCTCGAGCGATCGTCGTGCGGGGCGCCGTACCAAGGAACACCGATGCGCACCTTCCTCCAGCTTCCCCTCGCTCTCGCCACCCTCGCGCTCGTCGCGTGCGACCGGCCCGAGCCGAACGACCCCTCGAAGTTCGATCCGAACGCGCCGTGCCCGCCCGGGCAGGTGTGCCCTGCCCAGCCTTACGGTCAGCCGGGTTACGGGCAGCCCGCACAGCCGGGTTACGGGCAGCCCGCACAGCCGGGCTATGGGCAGCCCGCGCAGCCGGGCTATGGGCAGCCCGCGCAGCCGGGTCAACCGGGCTATGGGCAGCCCGCGCAGCCGGGTCAACCGGGCTATGGGCAGCCCGCGCAGCCGGGTCAACCGGGCTATGGGCAGCCCGCGCAGCCAGGACAGCCGACTCAGCCGGGACAGCCCGCGAGCACGGGGCAAGCGACGCCGGTCCCGCCGATGCTCGCGGCGGGCGCGCAGATGATCCTTCAGGGCATCGCGCAAAAGGACCTTCCCGGCATGGCCGCCGACGGCGCGCCCATCGCGGCGAGCTTCCAGCCCGGCCAGACCTTCGAGCAGCCGATCCAGCTGCAGCCGGGCCGCTGTTACGGCGTAATCGCGGTGGGGCTGCCGATGCTGACCGAGGTCGACGTGCAGATCGTGACGCACCAGCCGCCGCTGCCGCCGACGGTGCTCCAGCAAGACTCGACGACCGGACCGAACGCGAGCATTGGCCAGGGCGGGACTTGCTTCAAGAACCCGCTCCCGGTGGGCGGACCGGCGAAGCTCGTGATCCGCGCGACAGCGGGTCAGGGCGTCGTCATGGCGCAGCTGTTCGTGAAGTGACCGAGCGCCCCACGCGTCGACGTGCCGTGCCGCCCAGCCGTGGCGCGGTCGTCGACGGTGAGGACCGACCGCTCAGCCGCGAGGCGCGACGAGCCGTCGCTTTCCGTCCGACGCGAGCATGACGCCCGGCTCATCGAGGGCCTCGCGATCCCAGAGCCGGCAGGTCACCTCGCGGTGCCGCTGATCGAGCGCCTCGCAGTAGTTGGTGTAGCTGCAGCGACGTACGGAGGCCCCCTCCCCCTGCCGAAGCTTTCGGAACCAGTCGGGGTCGGCGAGCGACTGCCGCGCCGCGGCGACGACGTCTCCCGCGCCGTCGCGCAACGCAGCCTCGGCCTGGACGAAGCTCGCGATCCCCCCGCACACGACGACGGGTGTCTCGAAGCCCGCCGCGCGCACCGCGCGCCTCACCTGGGCCTGCTTGGCGAGGTTGCGACCGAACGGGCCGCGCGCGTCGGCGAGGCTCGTCGGCATGCACTCCCAGCCGCTCTTGCCGGTGTATGGGTAGGCCGCCTCGCCGACCTTCGGTCGAGCCGCGTCTTCGAATTTTCCGCCGGTCGACAGCGAGAGGAAGTCGAGTCCGGCCGCGGCGAACGCGACCCCGTACGCGCTCGCCTCCTCGGGCGTCCCGCCCCCATCGATCACCTCGTCGCAGAGAAAGCGGCAACCGACGGTGAAGTCACGGCCGACCTCGGAGCGCACGGCCGAGGCCACCTCGAGCGGGAGCCTCATGCGCGACGCGCGATCTCCGCCGTAGCCGTCGGAGCGGACGTTCCGCGGCGAGAGAAACGACGCCATCGTGTAGGCGTGCGCATAGTGGAGCTCGACGCCATCGAAGCCCGCACGCTTCGCGCGGTCGGCCGCCTTGGCAAAGGCGTCGGGCAAGATCGCGGGGAGCTCGCGGATGGTGGGGTCGTGCAGGTCCCAGACCCGCTCGCGCTCGCCGTAATCGAGGGCCTCGAGCTCGCGCTCGGACAGGATCTCCTCGAGCTCGACGCGGGGCAGGCCTGCGAGGGCCGAACGCACGTCCTCGTCCGAAGCCTGCTCCGAGAACTCGGGTCGCAGCGTGGCGAGGCGCGCACGATGCTCGGAGCGCAATCGAAGAAAGCGCTCGAAATACCGGCCCGCCTCGGGCCTCCGACGAATGCGCAGAAAATCGATGAGCTGGATGAAGAGGCGCGTACGACCGCCGCTCGCCTCGCGGACGACGCGCGCGAGCTCCGACAGACCCGCGAGGTAGCGGTCGTCGCCGATGCGCAAGAGCGGACCGCTCGGGATGTCGCGGACGCCAGTGGCTTCGACCACGATCGCGCCCGGCTCACCCTCCGCGAACCGCCGGTACCAAGCGAGCACGGCCGGCGAGACCTCGCCCTCGGCCGTCGCGCGCCACGGCACCATCGCGGGGACCCAGGTGCGCTCGGCGAGGACGAGCCCGCTCGCGAGGCACAGCGGCGCGAACAGTCTCGCGTCGGCCGCCTCGGACGCGCTCGGCTCACCGAGCACCGGCAGCGCGTGGCGAATCCGCTCGGGCGGCCTGTAGCTGGTCATGGCGCGCGCGTGTATAACTCATCCGTTCGGAGAACCACATGATGCGCCCACTGCTCCTCGCCACCCTCCTGCTTGCGGCTTGCAACTCGACCTCGGCGGCGCCGACCCACCCGAGCGCGACTCCAGCGATCGGCGCGGGCGAAGCCACCTTGACCGCCGACGGCAAGACCAAGGCCGTCATTCGCGTCACGCGCGAGGGGTTCGTCCCGAGCGAGGTGAAGGTGCCTCAAGGCAAGCCCGTGGTCCTCGAGTTCACGCGGGAGACCGAGAGCGAGTGCTTGAACGCGGTGCGCATGCCCTGGCTCAGCGAGACGGTGCCCCTGCCGATGAACAAGCCGGTGGCAATCCCGTTCGACGCGGCGAAGGCGGGGACGCTCACCTACTCGTGCTGGATGAACATGATCTTCGGCAAGATCACCGTCACCGGCGGTTGAGCGGAGCCGCGCCTCGGGCCGACGGGTCCGGGGGCGACATTCACCTTTGTGCCTTCGGGCGAGGGCGGTAACCTACGGGCCTTCGCCGTGACTGCCGCCACCTACGCCTTCGCCCAGTTGCTGCGGGTCTTGCCGCGGACGCGGATCACGCGAGCCGTCGGCAAGCTCGTCGACCTCGAGCTCCCGCCGATCGTCTCGAAGGCGGCCGTCGGCGTGTACTCACGCGCCTACCGGGTCGACCTCGGCGAGGCCGAGCCGCTAGGCCTCGCCTACCGCAGCTTCGACGCCTTCTTCACGCGGCGCCTCCGCGATGGAGCGCGTCACCTAGACGCTCCTGCCGGCGCCCTGATCTCACCCTCGGACGGACGCCTCGACAGCTTCGGTCCGGTCGAACGCGACGGCTTGCTCACGATCAAGGGCCGTGACTACCGAGCGCGCGACCTGCTCGGCGACGACCGGGACGGGGACGAGCAGGCGGCGCGGTACCTGGGCGGACAGTTCGCGATCATCTACCTGTCACCGCGCGACTACCATCGCGTACACACCCCGTGCGACGGCGCGCTCACCGCGGTCCGCTCGTATCCGGGTGAGCTCTTCCCCGTCAACGGAGTCAGCGAGCAGCACATCCCGAATTTCCTCGGGCGAAACCGCCGGGTCGCGCTCGAACTTGCGACGAAGGACCACGGCCTCGTGACGGTGGTGATGGTCGCGGCGATGATCGTCGGCCGAATCAGCGTGACCGGGATCTCCGAGCGCGACGTCCCCTTCGGACGACACGAACTTGGCGGCCTGCCGCTCTCACGCGGGGATGAGCTCGGCATCTTCCACCTCGGATCCACGGCGGTCCTCTTCTTCGAACCCGGAGCCACCGCTCCCCTCTCGCCGCGCCTCGGCTCGATCCGACTCGGCGACCCACTCCGCGTGCCGGAGCCCAGGAGCCAAGCATGAACGACTCGTCGGAGACGGAGGACGACGACCGCCTCGAGTCGACCCAGGAGTCGGCGATCGAGGACGAGGCGACGTACGCCGTCACCGGCAAGTACCGCGCCCACGCGCCGGGCCGCGCCTCCGACGCGCCTCCTCCCCCTCCAGGCTTCGACTCGCTCAAGCGAACGGCCCCCCGGAATCCCTCGCTCCGCAACGCAGCCCCGACCCCGGTGCCGCCCGATCCGAGCGGCCTCTCGGGGGCCCCGATCTCGATGGGGCGCCCGCCGGTATCGGCCCGCCCAGCGTCCGTGCCGCCTCGCCCGCGGCTCGCGAGCGTACCGCCGCTGCCAAGCCCGGTCTCGACCGGCCCCGCAGCTCTCAGCGTGCCGCCGCGCCCTCGCACCCCCAGCGTGATAGCGCTCGAAGAAACGTGGCGCCCCGAGTCGTCCGCGCCGGTACCGCCCGCTGCCGACACCGCGCCGGACCAGACAGCACCTGCGCTGACGCCGAGCCTCGCGCGTGAGCCGGACGGCGTGCCCGACGACGCACCGACGGTGCCGGGCTCGTTCGGTGGCTCACTCGACGACGCGGACTTCGACGCCCCGCACACCGATGGTCCCCCCGGGATCCCACTGCTCCTCGCGGGCCCTGACCTCGACAACCTCGACGATCGTCGCCGCAAGGCGGGGCGTCGGCGCAACACGAATCGCAAGGGCAAGCGCCCCACCGTTCGGATCCCGGTCGACGCGGTGCACGAAGGGGAGACCTCCGCGGTCGAGCCACTCGAGCCGCTCGACGCCGACGACCTCGACGACGAGACGACCCACGTCGCGGCCCCTGAGGCTCCCCCGCCCGCTCCTGCCGGAGGGCCCGCCTCGTCGAGCCACGTGCCCGCGTCGGTGAGCGCGTTCGACCGCGCCATCCTGGAGCCGCGCCCCTCTGCGCCGATCATCACGGACACGCAGGCGATCGCGATGGTCCGTCCGATCGAGATCGTGAGCGACATGCCGCCGGTCCCGTCGGCGAGCCGACCAGGCGTCGCCGCGACCGAGGAGGAGATCGAGGAGATCGAGCCCGAGCGCATGAGCCTGCCAGGCGACATAATCTCGGCGGCGCGCCGAGCGGAGGCACCGAAACCGCCGCCGCTCCCGCCAGCGCGAACGGGGTCGACCGCGCCCGCGCCACCGTCGAGTCCCGGAGCCGCCAGGCCTCCGGTGGCCGAGCCGCGACTCGCGATCCCCGGTCCGCTGCCCGTCCCGATGGCGCCGCCTTCGGCCCCCGCTGCAGCCGCGTCGCCGGCCAGCGAAGCTCCCGCGCGCAGCCTCCCGAAGGCACCGCCGCCGTCGACCGACTTCACCCCGGGGCGTCCGCGCGAGAAGCGCCCGTGGTTCTCGGAGCTCTTCGAGGACGAGATGGTGCGGACCCTCGACAACCCGAAGCTGAAGGATGTCGAGCGCGAGACGCGGTTCATCGAGCAGAGCTTCCGTCTTCCGCAAGGCGCGCGCCTCCTCGACGTGGCCTGTGGTCACGGCGTCCACGCCGTCGAGCTCGCCGGGCGCGGCTATCAGGTGGTGGCGGTCGATTTCTCGACGACGCTGCTCGGGCTCGCGCGGACGTACAACGAGCGCCGCGGTCAGTCGGTGAGCTTCGTGCAAGGCGACATGCGCCAGATCGAGCTCGATGGCGCGTTCGACGGCATCTACTCGTGGTCCGCGAGCTTCGGCTACTTCGACGACGCGGCCAACCTCAACGTCCTCGAACGTCTCGTCCGCGCCCTGCGCCCCGGCGGCAAGCTGCTCCTCGACCTCACCAACCGCGACTACGTCGCGCCACGCACGCCGAGCACGGCGTGGTTCGAGAAGCCGGGCTGCGTGTGCATGGACGAGGTGCGGTTCGACTACATGTCGAGCAGGCTGCACGCGAAGCGGATGGTGATCTTCGAGAACGGACGCGCGCGCGAGGTCGAGTACTCGGTGCGCCTCTACACGGCGAACGAGCTCGTCGGGCTGCTCGAGAGCGTGGGCCTGCAAGTCCTCGAGCTCAGCGGCCATCGCGCGCATCGTGGCGCTTACTTCGGGAACGAGTCGCCGCGCCTCATCGCGTTGGCCCAGAAGACCTGACACGACGAGCGCACGGGCGGCCGGTGCCCGCACCCGCAGAGACGGCACTGCGCGGGCACGAGCGTACGTTCGCGCGAGCTCAGGTGGGCGGCGTGACGACGCTGCAGGTGACGTCGCTCGGATCGCCCTCGAGGAGCGGAGCCACGTAAACCCCGAAGCTGCCGCCGGTCTCGCCGAGGTTCGCCGAGCGTGGCTTCGGACAGGTGAA
>Ga0194129_10005043_pt1 | contig 17114 bp, 25 predicted proteins | sample TA2KigCa35mmetaG_FD_150862 | JGI IMG/M metagenome (GOLD analysis project Ga0194129, IMG submission 150862) | Freshwater microbial communities from Lake Tanganyika, Tanzania - TA2015038 Kigoma Deep Cast 35m | ecosystem: Environmental > Aquatic > Freshwater > Lake | place: Tanzania: Lake...
GGGCATTTGAGTTGATTTGAGTCCAACTAGCGCAGCTTGATCGGAAGAGCACAGCACTGTGCATAGATCCTGCTGCGTAATCAACGACAAAGTCCGTATATGTCTGCTGCGTATAGCCAAGAGGAGAGTGATACTCTTGCAAAGAGTTTAAGGACTCAAAGCTAGGAGACTCTTCCGCAGCTGTAACACAGCATCTTGCTTTGTTGCCTGTTTGACTAGCAGATGTGATAAACGGCATAAAGACTGCTGCAGGAATAGCAGACCTTTGCGTTCCATTAAGCAATCCTCTTGCACCGAGCTCCGGATTGGCAAAAGTGCTTGGGTATAGATGGTGTTGGAATCCGAGTAGCGACTGTAACGCCTCTACTGCATGATGTCCTGGAGGACCAAACATAGCCTGATAGGCAGAACTACTAGATACTGACTGAAAGTTAGGTCTGTCGTATTGCTGATCGTATCGGCTGTTTATATTCCAACGATAGTGCCCATAATAGTTTTCCCAAGCGTCAGTATTGACAGCAAGGCCTTGAACTTGACCTGCTGCATATGTTGCGTCATAGCGTGACACAGCATGAGTATCTAGGAATCCTAAACCAAATACGCTATCAGTACCTGAGCCGCCAGTAAATATGCCTCCAGGACCGCCAGTACCGCCATCGCCTGCAGGGGATATAGACAGCAACGTTCTGCCGAATTCACGACCGTCGCCTGCACCCCACGCAAGTAGCACAGGACGAGAGTATCGGTTGCCATCTCCGGAGATAAGGCCAGGAGCAACACTTTGTATAGGTACTGTTACTGTAAATAGCTGGGATCCCAGTTCGCTTACTATCTTTGGAGTTCCCGCCGTCGTACCAAGTCCAACAGCCACAGGCCAATCGCCTGCAGATACTGCCAAGATGTGCGCTCTACCTGTCTTAAAACTCTGTATTGGAATGCTGGGCAGTAGAGACAGATCTAGTGGAGCTTGATAGCTTGTGCCTAAAGTGTAATAGTGGCCGAGCCAAGCAACCGGCCTATTATCCATATTTACTATGGCTACTGTGAGATTAGCGCTAGCAAGAGCTGTTGTTGGAAGTACATACTCTAAGGTTCTGTCTGCGGCATCTCCAGGTAGGCGACCAACTACACCTGCAGCTTGCCTTTTAATTGGCCCAAAGTGAAAGGATCTGGTCTTCATTGGCAGAGCAGATGTTCCCGGCCAAAGATATGGGGTACTGGATCCTCCTATCCTATTTCTTCTAGCAACAATATTTCCAGCATAAGGACTTATAGCATCAAATCTGCCGGCCATTTGCCAAGGACTGGTAGAGCTATCTCTGTATACATCGTTGCCGGTAAAAAACACAGATGCTTGATAGTCAAAGGTGGCAGCGGAGTCTACTGCTTCCTGATCTGCGTCTGTTGGGCTTATTCTTGAAGAGCTTCTTGTAAATGTATCTAGGAAACCTATATACACGGCAAAATCGCCGCAGGCCGCCATATCCTTAACTTTAAATCGACTAATAGTTACTGGGCAGTCGGTGTTGTATACAGGCAAACCGTGAGTTGCAGCAGTTCCTATGACGCCAACAGAGGGACTCGTTGCCACTCCAGCATTAGGGGATGGGGGCCCGACTAACCTTAAATGTCCTGTAGTACCTGTTGTAGGGTATATTCCAGATACGGTTCCACCTACTGTTCGATTTATAATTTCGAACATTCTGTTTACACCACTGGTTATCTGTTGAGTGGATCCCATACCAGACAAAGTGCCTGCGGGATTGTTTACAGAATCGGTGTTATAAACGGTATCAGAACCACTAGCAGCGTTGTACTTATTACCTAGAATTCCTATAGAGCTAGTTCCGGATGTTTGAAACGATCTGGGACTAAATGCGCAACCCCAAGATACAACACGACCGTGTAGATAGGTTTTATCAACGGCTGTGAACATATCTGTAGCGTTTCTAGAAACAGAGTGGACTATTCCATGGGTAGTAAATGGGCCGCAAATAACTTTTTTAAACAACAGATCCTGAAAATATCTAGACTTGTGCGGAATATTCGTACTTCCGGCCTGTCGGAATAGAGATGCGGTTGTCAATCCACTAGCACTTGTTCCATTTGCAGGGCATCTATATTGGTTAAGACTTTGACAGTAATGCGGATACGTCGAGTATCTTGTTACATTAAAATCATCACCATAGGTATAACTACTACCCCATTGGGCTGCAGAAGTTAAGGATACTGGATTGGCAGAACTTGGATTAGCCATACTTTGGCTAATTGAGCCTCGACCTGCTCCTACACACTGAATCTTAAGAGCAGAATCTATTATTGCAGTATGGAATGCACCTGCTGCAATCATGCCCTTCATTCTTGTTGGAGATCCAACGGTAGTCTCACTTACAGAGAATCCTGCAGCAGTTCTTTGCCCGACAGTAACAGAGTTTCCATTTATTGTCTTTGTTAAAGCGGCGACAGTAGTGTAAACCGCGCCTGTTGCGTAGGTTTCTCCTGTGGTTGAAGTAGTCCCTGGGGGACTTCCATTAGGAGCCGCTAAGTGTGCATATCCGGTTGTCGCCGAGTCTGTGCCGGTTGTCCGTAACAATAAGCTTTGACCAAAGTGTACAGCTTGATTTGTTGTATTAAATTCAAAAGTTGTACCATTATTAGGGCGTACGTCACTTACAGTCGTAACTCGGCCGTCCTGGCTCACCCAGGGACCTCCTGCCCCCCATACGTAAACGATACCAGCCTTAGAGCGAGCTACCGTGTGATAGGCGCCTGCAGATACTTCCGCAATGGGATCTGTTGGGGCTCCAGATTTAATAGCTCCCGACGAATCAACCAGATTAATCTCGTCTGGAACCTCGCACTGATAATACTTGTTATTTCCCCAAGCATAAACCCAGCCCTGCGCCGTAACAACTACAACGTGCCCGGGAAGATTGGTGTAGTTAATATGTCTGCCGTACCTATTGTATTCTGACTCCGGATAACTAAACTTGTATATGTCAGTATCAGCATTTAAAGTAAGGGAGTTAAAATCTCTAGCAGCTTTTTCTGCAAGCTCTTCTGAATAAATAGAATGTTCGTAGTAGGGCAGCCCGAATCCTAAGACCGGCGGAGCGTTAGATACCGCTACGTCTACAATCACAACTCCCGAAGTTTGCATCGGCTCTGGGAGAACTAGTTGGCCCCATCTATTGCTACCCCAAACCGTAACTTTACCGCCATTGACTATAGCACCATTGTATGTGCCAAGAGCCATTATGTGTCCGCCGCCACCGTGCAGAATCTGATCCGTAGCGAAGAATCCTCGTATGGTGGCGTCGTTGACGCTATACAAAGATGTTCCGTTAGGCGTTCTAGGGTCTACCCCCAACCGCATGTTAGAGGCCGCTATATAGTCGGCACTTCTTGGAGGCGCATGCATGAGTTTGTTTATGACCTGCGCTTCAGCAGATTCCATCCAAGGATCTGCGTGTGCAGTAAACATAAACTCTAAATGCTGAGTGTCTTGATTGAGCAGTACATAGCCATATTGTGTAGCTTTGATATCGGTATATCGACTGTAGCGTGTGCCAATAGGGCTGGAATCTAACCAAAAAGAGTTAGAGTCTGTGGGGACTCCGGACGCTGTTCTTACACTACTTAGACTTGTGTTAATACCTATCGAGGGCTTAGTAGCTGATATCTTGTTTGAGCCTGGGTAATAAAGCTGGAAGAACTCCGTAGGCCAATTTAAGTTTGGATCCGTAGCAATTACATTGCTCTCCCAACCAAATGCTCCTAAGAATAAGGTTGAATTTGCCCTCGTACCTATGTAAGAAAATCCTGCGTAAGGAGAATTAGGATCTGCCCCTAGAGCGCAGAAAGATCTGATAAGGTTAGGCGCAGACTGCGTACCGAATGTAGATGCCTTCAGTGCCCTGGCCCCTGTTGCTTCGAAGCAGTTAAATTGAGGGGTGTTTATAGCTCCAACAAGATTAGAAGCAGATCTCCTTGATATCTCAAAATAACCTGCACCAAACATATCGTCGGCATCTACTATTTGATTGTTAGTAAATGTTGGGTAGCTAAAAGTAACAGGCACATAAATAGGAAGCAGAGTACCGGCCGGAGTAGTATTTAGATGATACGTCTCTATACTGCCTGTTCTCAACCCAGAAACGTTTATAGCTAACGGAGGATTACCTGTAGTCCCTCCGGTCCAAAGAATGTTGCAGGCCTCGCTTAGCTGCCCATTGGCAAAGCTGTATTGAAAGCTATCCGATCTAGAAACAAAGTTAAGTGGATCATTGGGGTTATTTGCGGCTCCACTTATGGTAGTTGTCGTGCTTGGATTAGTGCCAGCAAACAACTCGGCAGGCAAGCCATTGAGAGAGATGCTTCTTTGTCCAGAGTACGGACTTAACACTGGATTAGGCGTGCTTAGAGGATCTATATATGTCCCCCCAACTACCTTAACGCTTCTGCTTTTGTTCTCAATCCGAATTCTAGTTCCAGAGGCTGGAATATAGTCATGTAGTGCTTCTTTTAACACTATATGGTTTGGCCCAGAATAAACAGCCTCTACCACAACCGCGCTGGATCCTTTTACTGTTGACTTTGCCCTTAAAGTACAAGGAAACACCCCAGGGCATGGCAAAATAGTGCCCAATGTGGACCCCGAGGTAGAATCAATAGAGCCTTGAGCTATTACACCAGAGGCTGAAAAGTTTCGGTTAACGCCTAGATAAACCGTAGGCATTTAAACCCACCTTAAAAAGCGGTTGGAATAGTTTTACCAGCGTTCTTATCCACGACTACAGGCGCAGACTCCACAACAGTGGCAGCAGGCTCAGGTTGAACTTCTGGCTCTGGGGTGGGCTCTGGGGTGGGCTCTGGGGTGGGCTCCGGGGCGGGCTCCGGCTCTACTACTGCAGGAACTTCTGGTGTAGTAATATCAACCTGCTCTTCAGGTGTTTCATTTTGTGGCATATTGTTTCTCTTTTTCTTGGCCATACGTAGGCTTTCTAAAAGGTATAGGGCCGTCCATTCAGACGGCCCTATTATAGCTAGACTTTACTGAACTCTCTAGTTACTTCTTATTCCAGGGGAGCTTGGTAGAAACCCAGTCCCAAAGAGGCTTGCCGATAAAAGCGCCAGCTACGAAAACAGTGACGGTGTAGAAAACGGTTCCAAGTACTGACGAGAAGAATAGTTCCATATTTATAGTTCCTTTTTGATGCAGTTCTCTAATTCAACCTTTAAGTGGGTGTTTTCCTTAATTAACACATTACACGTTCTCTCAAGATCATCATTCTGTCTTTTAAGGGCCTCAACTTCACGTAAGAGGTTGATATTAGAGATACGAAGCTCAGACAATTCGTGTTCTAATTTTAAATTTTTACGAGCAAGATCTTCAGTTTTTTCCTCAAGATTCTTAAGGGAAGTTTGTAACTTATCTGCCATCTTCATGGCAATTTCAACTATAGCCACCTCACTCTCCACAGAAATCTTTTTAGCTTCAGCTTTGCTCTTGCTTTTATCCGCCAAGGCTTTGACTACCGTCGTTAAAATTCCTCCAGCAGCAAGTGCCGTAAGTAACTCAAGAACCTTGGTAGGATCTATTGGCATTACACTTTATTCAAGAGTAACGGTGATTGCACCGTCGGCAAATACTGGGGTATCGCCTTGAGTTAGTTGACGACCACTGGAAAGATCGCCGTAGGCGATAACTACAGGCATGAGGCTAGTAGTAGGCGCTATAAGTTGTGAGGAGCTGTTAGGGGCTACGTTGCTGGTTGCGTGAGCGGAAATTACAAAACCGTATACGTTTTGTGGTCCCGAGCCTTGACCAAGTGCTGGGAAGCCGATCTGTAGCTTGGATTGTGCTTGACCCTTATTAGCAGTTTCGCTAAGATTCCAACCTTGCCAAGTATGGGTAGTTCCGCCGCTAGCAACCATAACCATTCCGGTATAATCAACGTAATTTCCATTTCCTGTGATTGGATAGCTAAGGTTACCCGCCTGAGCTGTATTGCTACTAATGCCACCACCCTGGGGATTAGTTGTAAAATTAGCATCGGTCATGGTCGACCCGCTTGGGTTGTTCAGCGCGCTATTAGCCCCAAGCACTAAGTTACAACTGTGAAGGACGGGAGCCTGTCCCGGGGCATTCAGAATGCCAAATTGACCAGCTGTGGCGGTTACGTTATTGTAAATTCTAAAGCCGGCAGCATTTGTATTGGTAGCTGAAATCGCGGTAAGAGCTGTAGTGCTTGCAGGAAATATTGCTCGCATAAGCTGAAAAGCTACGTTTGACGTAAATGAACCCATAGTTAAGGTCTCCTAAAAGTGATCTTGAGAAGCGGATTGTACCAAAAGAAGTAAACGGTAACAACTAATATCTAAAAAAAGGCTCCAACTAGGAGCCTACACCACCTGGCATTAAAATGCCAGTACTCAAATTATGCCCAACTACTGCCTTACTGTCAAGTTTACGGACAATTCCGTCCGGACAGGTGTAGTAGATTTCCTCAAAAATACCCGAGCACCAAGGCAAGCATAGAGCACAAGGCCTGGCCATGCGCATTTGCTGATCCTTGTTAAACCGCACATTAATCAGAGTAAGTCTATCTCTTTGTGAGCATTTAAGAAAAGCGTTTAATTCGCTGTGCTGCTCTCCAAAACGATAACCTATTCTGCTGGCTATAGGATGCCCTTTAAAAGCATTTGTACCTACAGCCAGAACTCTGCCCTTACGCACAATCAGACTGACGTGCTTTTTGGTACGAGGTATCTCTAAGCAAGCTGGTAAGGCCTGCTCAATAAAGCGGTGAATCTTAGGATCCTGACAAACAGGATCTAATTCCATATCTCGAAAGAGTGCAGTCATCGGGGTTTCGGTGCAAATTTTTCAACAATAACATCCTTAAGGATGCTTACTGTTTCAACGACGTTCTGGAGAGTTAGCTCATCCTCGGGAAGGATAGGCTTATCATTCTTATCAAATACGGCAATACGCAATAGCTCAATAGAGCCCAGCAGCTGGCTCATGACTGCCAGTTGGGCTAGTAATTGTTCTATTGTTTGGCCGTAGATTTCCGCCTTGCATACTGGGGCTTCAGCCAGCTTCAAGTAAGGAGTGAGATTTGTCTCCTCCTCAAAGAAGTAAAGCTGAGTACCAAATGCTTTTAAAGGCGTACCAGGATTAATTGCGTCGCTTTTTGATTTCGCCACTTGTGTTACTGCCCTTCTTTGGTCCGCCACGCTTGAGACTCTGATCAACGAGTTTCCAGTTGAGGAATTCAGATACGATCCTATCGGCTCGCACCATATGGTTGTACTGATCTTCCGGACTAAGCTGATTAAACGGCACAAACAGCTTCATCAAGTTCTCCACCTCTGTCGAAACGATATAGCCCTGTTGAATCATGCTCATTGCCCATTCGCACCACTGCTCGTGCAGCTTAGCGGCAACGGTCTGTGTAAGCACTTGGGCGTAGAACGTTCGATAGACGTGCGGATCCCTGGGATCGTAGACAGCCTTTGAATCAAAGTTATCTGCTTGCATGGATTGAACGTTAGTCGAGTTTTGGAATGCTGTCAAGTTGAGCAGAAAAGAAATCTTTAACGATTTTCTGCAACTGCTCAAATCTTTGCTCTAGAGCGTGCAACTTATCTTCAGCGTCGCACTTCTCGTCAGTACGAGCCTGCAGCTCCTCCTGCAAAACATCGACCACCTTTGTAAGCATGTCTCGTTCCGAGGAAACAGCGTACTGAGCTTCCTTCAACGTTGCGTAGTGATCTTCGCCAAAAATACTACGTATGTAGTAATCTTGGGCCAGCTCGACTGCTTTTGCTGCCCAGACTCTGTCCAGGTTCTTGGTCGCCTCATCCAGTTGATCGTAAGGAACCATAAAGGTCATCCAGCGATCCTTACGAGCCTGACTGATTGCGGGCTCCTTCTCTATCAAGTTCTTGGCCCAATCCATCCACTGATCGTGTTCAAGTTTAGCCAGAGCTTCCAGTAATTCTGTCATGTGCCTAGCTCCTGGGTGTATATGATCACCGCAGTCCAATCTTTTTCTGTATGCGTTTGAACTTCAAGCTTTGTGATCTCGAGTCTATGTTTTGTCTTCTTTCTATCCGGCCCTGGGTAGTAGGTCTGAGTAATGCTAAAATCCGGGCCTCCCTCAAAGTCAACCATTGAGATGTCGTCGGGCATGATTCCCATGTAAAACACCTCGTTTGGAGAGGCTAATGCGTACCGGGTGAATTTAGAAGGCCCCTCTAGCAGGTAAGCCCCGTTGCCGAGGTAGGTCTCGTAACGGGGCTCCCCATACCTAGAGTAGCCCTTAACAATCTTGGCTTCTGGCTTTTTAGCCATTTTCAACGGCCTCTTTGTGGTGAATCGAAAAACTCCGTACCATCCCAATCCTTGTCGGCTTTGGGATCATCTACGACAAGTGTATCTCGGAGAGAACAATATGCTTGTCCTTCGGATGCTTCGTATACCAGATTCTCCATTTTGACATGGCTCGGATCGAACTCTGACCATATCACAATGGTTGTCTTGTAGAGAGCTTTCATGGTCATCCTTGAATGATTGAAGTCACAGGAACACATTCGTACCCTGCGACTTGGAGTAGTGAAGGGAGATTGTAGATTTAGTGCTCATATTATTCGTCCCCATATTGTGCCTTAGCGCAACCGTAGCAGTCACCTTGGTGATTTACCGGACTATCCATGCAACCGCATAGTCCACAACGCTTTAGGCCTCGCTTTTCACCTTCCAGCTCCTCGACTTTTCGCTCCAGAGCAACTATGTGCTTATAGGCTCTGCGAAAAATGTTGGATTTCCACGGAGCTCCATGGATCTTGTCCTCCACGTCTGCCAGGCGCTTTAGCACCTGGGCCACAGGATCCTCTTCCATAGGGTTACTCACTCTGCACCTCGTCTTTGCCCTGCAACTCTTTGCCTAAGCGAATGATCTCGGAGATTACTTGTTCTCGCTTTGCCTCAAACACAGCCATGTCAAGCACGTCATGTTTGAATGCCTCTTGCATGCGCTCAAAGGTTTGCTTTAGCTCCTCAGGCGTATCTCCGACCACAGATACCGGATAAATGGTGCAGGCACTAGGCGCCCCCTGATCATCGAAGTACACTTCGTAGATTCCGACATATCCGGCTGCATTACGGATCATCCGATAGGCCCAGGTCTTAAGTTGTTTTGACATTTGTCTTTCCGTGCAGAATTTGGGTGAGTAGGGTGCCCATCTCAACAAGCTTTTTATTTGTTTTTCTAAGCTCGTCTCGTTCTTTGGTAAGGACTTCTTCAAGTTCCTGAATCGTTCTTTTCATCAAATCCATATCCCTGCTTTGTTTAGCAAGTCTGGATCTCTCAAAGATCGTCTCAGGTAGTTCTGGCCGTGGTGGCAACTCAAAGGGAGGTTTATTGCGGTAATGAGGCCCTGGATCAATTTCCACTAACTCCAGTTCATCATCAGGGGCAGCCGAAAAGAAGTTGTAGGTTTCCAGCATAAACCACAACAAATTGTCCCCATAGCCGCACCACTTTATTCCAACTATCTGATTGTCAATTGGCTTATCGTGATCTCCTACGTAGCACTTGAGTGCGTAGAAGTAAGGCTTGACATCACGAGCCCGAATTTTGACCTTCTGCATGTAGTGGCCTCAACTTGAAAAGAGGTTCGGATGTTTGTGATCCCCAAACCATAACAGACAACGAACGGTAGCGCTCATCCTGCCAAACCAGCCTCTCTGCCGCATGCTGCAGTAGGGGTTTTAAGTCGGGATGAGGTTCAGATGCTTTTCGCAGCTGTTGGGCTATCTCCGTTACCGGCAGATGATTCATTGTTATTTTTTCTTGTTGATGTTTGTTTGTCTTGCCCAGGCACGAGCCTTTTTCATCCAGATTGCAAAAGACTCTAATTCTTTGCAAGTAGGGATTGGACAACCGGCATCTCGCCAACCCTCTTGACCTCTATCCCAGAACTTCACTCTACGACGGCCTTCTAAGTCGACAACCGTTCTAGCGCCAATGTTCCTGGATACAAACGGTACAGGTTTGCGTATTTTATCGGGCATGAGGAAGCACTCAGACTTAATGTTTTAAGCACTCTCCTTGAAGCAGTCCCAGCCGCTCATGTTCGCAACTTGCTCCTTTTCTAACCCGGTGTTTGCTGCCAAATACAGACACCACACCCGCCTTGTCTCGTCGCGCTCCTTAATTGCCGCATTGCACTTATCCAGCTGAACCGCATACTGGCTTTCCAGGGTTTGAACGGAGCGCAACAAAATGCGCAATTGAGTTGCTGCTCGGTACATGGCAGAGGCCACCTCAATGGATTGCCTCTGCCAGTTGGTGTCAGTCCACTCTCGGGACTGCAAAAGTTCATCTGCCAGATCCAGGATCTTATCGTCTTCCATAGGTCTTACCTCCAGCTTCTTGCCAAGCTCTCCACGCAGTACGCAGATCGTCAATGTGTTGTTTTGGTTGCTCTGAACCGACCATCAGCCACATGAACTGTTCCGAGGACAGGATCTCATCGGCAATACCGTTTTTACGAGTTAACGCCTCTGCAGAGTCCGCCCACTTTTTACGCTTTTCAGCCAGATCTTCGTCGAAGCAATCCCAATCCATTTCTTTTGCAATCTCTGCTACCGGCATTCTGCCATTTCTTGCCATGTAGTACTCGTTGCAAAGAGTGCGCCTTGCTTGGTCTCTTTCGGCAGCGGTCTTGTTGACATCCTTGGCGTAGCAGGTTGCCTTAAAGTCGAAGTAGGCAATTTCTTTTTTTAGCCTATGGATCTCGGCTATGGCAGCTTGAAAAGCCTTGGCATTTCGAGACTCGCCGAGTGTTAACTCGGCTTGAGCCAACTTCTCCAGTTCCTCCAATAAAAGTTCACTGTCCATTTGTGCCCTTTGAGGAAACGGTGGTGTCTGTGTTCCACCAGAACTTGGTGTACGGAAATGGAATCTGCCGAGAGCTCAGCTCCTGCTGCAGTCGGCCAACCTCAAGCTGCAAACGCATTGCGGCCTTAGACATCTCCTCCATCTGAGCCCGTGCCTCCTCCAGACCGTTGCGGGCTTCAGCAAGTTGCTTGCGAGCCTCTTCAAGATCCTGGAGAGCATAGGGCAGTCTGGTCCAGCTGTCCCGAGTATCCTCATCCATATGGCGAATACGGGATTCTAGCTGCTCGATCTTTTGATCCTTGAGCTTAAGGGCGTTCATGGCTGAATCGTGCCAAGCCTTGAACTGATCGATTGCCTCAAAGGGGAAAACAGCGTCTGGCGGAAGCTGGGTGTAAGTACGGGTTGGGTCTAGTGGAGTCTTCATTTCTATTCCTTTGTCATTATGTCGATGGTGCGGCAGGCGATAGTTGCCACAATTAAATCGCTCACTCTTGAGCCTCCGCTTCCTCTAAGGTGCATTTGCGCAGAAAACCGGGAGTGCCGGCTCCTACCCATGCCCCAGTGACATTGAACTCCATGTACTCTTCGGCCTCTTCGTGAGACATACCGTCTCGGGTCATAAGCAGCTCTACGGCTTTGTCGTAGTCGTAAATCAGCACAGTAGGCTGACCACAGCGGCTCATGGTTCCAATGAAGGCGTCTTCAAATCCGTCTGGCTTGAGGGTTGGTTCTGGCATAAATGATCCGTAGGTTATTTTAACGACATTAGAGCTGTCTTTAAGGGACATTACCACCAACCAACAACGACTCCGTTGTTGTCGGCTACGACTCGGAACCACTTAGCCAAAGCCTCAAACTCTTCGACCGCTAGCCCTAGTTTCTTGCACTGCCGATTATTGACTCCGGTTGTCAGCAGTAAGCCTAAGGTATCCGCCATGCCCTTTACGGTTTCGTTTGGTATCTCTTCTTGGTAAAGGCTGACCCCGGTGAGATTCTCTACGATGTCGTTATAGGCCTTGCCTCTAAAACTAGGCCCTGCGCCGTTACCAGAGAATATTCCTCCGCAAAGAAAGTTTGGCACTTCAACAAACAGACTTTGCGGCATTTTTATCAACTCGCGCTGCTGAACTGCCATGCCAGAAACCTCTGCCCAATCCGGTAGTTCACATCTTGGCACATACTGTCCTTGGAACCACAGATCCTTCTTAGCTCTTGGCTTGAACAACGGGTTCTTCATCATTGCGTATGTGTCTAGGCCCATATGGTGCCGCCTTCGTACAAGGGTTCTGGGGGTTTGGTGTCGCGCCATCCAACTAACTCAAGGCGCATGGCAAGCGGATAATGTCTACTAATCCTCCAAGCTAAGTCTCTCACTCTGGGCGGCACTTTGCATAGTTTGCCGTCCTGGAGTAACCCCAAAAGATCTCGACACTTTCTTAAGTAGTTTTCCGCTAACTCCGGAGAGAAGTCCTTTCTGTTTACCCCCTCCATGTTATAGGCGCAATCCCAGGCACTGCTTCGAATGTGTCTGGGGACCCCCGGAAATGTTTGGGCATCCATCAAGTCTCGGAAGAACTTATGTGCCCAATGCATGCTGCAAATCTCTTCTTCAACGGTGCTCATATTACAGTTGCCCTACCAAATAGTGGCCGTGGATTTGAGTTATTGTCTGCTTGTATTGGGCATTTCGGGTGCTGGCCATCAGATGATCCAGGTCAGGAGAGTCATTCTTGAAGGCTATTCCTTCTTTCTTGCAGCCCTCCCAGAACCAATACGGAACTGTGTGTTGGTCCTTCCAATAGGCAAAACGAGACTTTGCCTTGATGTAGTAGTTCCGGTAGGCCTCTACAGAATCCGGTAGCTTGAACTCATCCGGCATAGCCACGGCAAATGTTTCCAAGGTGCCTATGCGGATGTTGTCCGGTTTGCGGCCAAGAGCTTCCATTACCGCTTGAGTCTTGTGCGTCTTGCCGTACCTACGAGTGTACTCCTGGCACATGGCCAAACCGTGCGTCTGCAGCCACCAATAGTTGGCATCTGTGCTGCGACACCAGATTGCAGACGGGTGATCTACGTAGCCGGCCTGGTAGATCGCAGCTTCTAGTTTTGCATCGGACAGCTGCCAGCGCTTGACGTTTCTGCCAGTTGCGCTCTTACCGGCAGTCAAGGTGCCATCCAGCAGCCGCTTTGCCGTGGATAGCAACTGGGCGGTCTCCACGATCATCTTTGGTATGTGCTTGTCGCATAGAGCACAAGCGGACACTATCGGATCGCCATGCACTGCGAATATGTTCATTTTTCGTCCTCCGGAGGATTCTGTACCGGGATGCCGTAAGCGGTGTGATAGTCCGTATTAAGAACTTTATCCATCGCTTCTTGTACGTGCGGGGGCAACGACCGTTCAAGAGACTTTGGCTGCTGCACACCTGATTCTAGGTATCTAGCCAAAAGTTTGAGATCTGCGTAAAGCTTTCGGTTCTCCCTCCACATCTGTTCAATACTTTCGTGATGAAGTTTGTTGAGCTTGTTTTGCGCAATAACAAGATCGAGAGCCGCGTGGGTCAGTTCGTACAGTTCTGTGAACTGCGCAGTGCGCGGTAATTCGTTAAGTTTTTTTCTTAACAGTCTAATGAGACTTAGATGCATAAAAAGAAACCTGCCCGTTAGGGCAGGTCCTTGTTTTGAAGATCATCTGATTGGGCGGATGCTCAACCAGAACGTGTACAAGACGACGTAAATAATGAAGAGCATGAGTGGGTGTCTTTGGACTTGAACCAAATCTCCTGGTGTTGTCACACAAACTGGAATGAACCCTGTGTGTGTTTATTGCCCATTTATGCCAGACTCCGTCTTTTCAACGGTGCGTGTTCCCGCCACGCCGGACACCCTCGGTGCTGGCCCTCTAGACACTCGGATGTCGACGGGAGCCTGAATGAAGATCGGTGCCTTGAATATACCACAGTTCTGGCGAATGGAAATCTTGGCCAGAACATTTCCGTTTGAATCCGTCAGTACGCATGCCTCCGTGCAGCTGATGGTGATCGACAGATTTCCAATCTTGACGTCTGCCTTAGCTTCTGACATTTAACCGTCCTTAGTTAGATGCGAACACATACCTACGCTTAGATGCCGCGTTCCTTGCGGCTACCTCCAATGCAAACAGTGCGATGGATCTAGGGAGAATCGAACCGCCGTGCTGTATGCGTGCTGACCGTCGTACTCAACACCGCATAATTCAGTTTGTACTTTTGGTAAAAATGTTGCGGCGTTATTTAGGAATGCGCCGCACCCTCCTGCCATGCTCCGACACATGGACTTAATGGACCTGGGGGGAATCGAACCCCCGTGCTGAGTGGAATCTCGTTGAAGCAGCTACAAGCTTGTTCCATGATTTAATTTTATCTACTACACTCCCATGGACAGGATTGCAACAGACTATCCGAAGTCAGTTCTCAACGGGGTTGGTTCGGAACCTCCACCGTCATATCCTGCTGATTAGCCCTGGACGTCTAGCAGGCGTCCTGCCCAGGGTTCCAAGTCAGGCCGCTGCGAGAGCGGGGGACTCAGAGGGGACGTACCATTCGTTGGCAGTCTTAATTTAGTCGACTTTTTGCGGAGCCTATCGACCAACTCCGGCTTGCTCTTCAGCTAAATGTCCATCAGTCGAAACCTGTTCAGGCCCGAAGACTGGAAGCATATCTCAGCTTCCAGCCAAAGTCAAAGGGCTTCCTCCGTCGCGGGAATTAGCCCAGTGGTTTCAAATAAGTTCCATGCCCTACACAGAATGCAATCTGGATCTTGGCTGGAGCACTTAGGCCCCCAGATTCTCTCCATGGCCTGTTGGGTATGATCCCTTGGGCTACAGCATTCGCAAACATCGTGCCCAGAATCCTGATCTAATTTAGACATCGGCTCTGCACACACTACGCATCTCATGGGTTACTCCAGGGTCACATGTCCAGTACCACATCCGTCAGCAGGCCAACGAGGATCCTGCTCGTGCATGTACTGGTGAAATCGGTATGCCGTTCCCCTGCGGACGAAAATCAATTCCTGGCAGTGGGGACAATCCATGGTTGAGCCGTCGACTTCGGCTACAGTTGCGATGTCTGGCAGAAAGAACGCTTGCTGGCACTTTGGGCACTTAAGGCCGACCATCACCTTATTCATTTGAATCCTCTCAAAAGAAACTCCCCGAACTGGACTCGAACCAGTGACATGCGAGTTAACAGCTCGCCGCTCTACCAACTGAGCTATCAGGGAAACTCGCCAGGAATCCGTCATGACCTGGCTTGACCCTATGGGTCCTTTAAAGTCTCTCAGTTATTCTGCCACTTTCAGCGAGGGAGTGGGACTGCCCCATTAAAGGGGGTACTTTCGGCCTTATTTTTGGCGTGGCCTGGCAGGATTCCAGCGGGTACCTGCATCATCCGATTTACATGACCTAGCTTGGCCCTACGGGTCCTTTGATCAGATCGGTGCTTTGAATCGTTAAGCTACAGGCCACAAGTGGAGTCGACGGGAGTTGAACCCGCATCCCTATATGTGTCTTAAGCGTCCTCGGGTGTAAACATTACACGGCATTGCGGCTTATAAACTGTGCCTAATCTTCCTGTGCCTCGCCGAGAGGGGCAGGAATAGCTTTGCCGTGCCTTAAGGCGCATATCGTGGATCTCGATGTACTTAGGAGTACTAAGGCAGCTACCGACTGCGGCGACCCCTCATAACAACGGACAAGGTGGGATTCGAACCCACGTTACGATTACTCGTAAACAGCATTTCCAATGCTGCTCCTTCAACCGCTCGGACACCTGTCCTCCTTAAGGTTGAAAACCGCAGGCCTGGGGAAGAAGAGACGCTTCCCGCCCCAGGCCTGGGTAACACGCCCGTACGCTCAACGGGATCGATTTGGTTGTTGGGAGGCCACAGTAGTGACGTCGCTGTCCAGGCGCCCGACTTGGCGCTCAAGTTCGTCAATTCGCTGACTCAGGTCCTCTCGGACCCCCCGAGAGATGTCCCAAGAGTGTCGCTCTACCAGGTCGAAGCGAATGTCTTGCTGATGCTTAGCCGCCTTGGAGACCTCGTGCCAATACAAGGCAGTCATAACAACGGTGGTTCCGGCGAATACGAACGTAGTGATTTCAGGTACGGTCATGTGTGTCCTTCTTGTGGTTTAGCCTTGCGAAGTGCAACGCTTTTGCGTTGCAGTCTAACGAAGAGATAGGCCGTGTCAAATAGGCCTATAGTTTGATTTGCTAGCGCAATTTGTGCACAAAACTCGCACCCAGTTGTTTCTCTTGTGTAGAGCTGCGATGTAATACCCGCAGTCTTGGCACGTCCTCTCGGCTTGAACTGAAAATCCAGCTATTAAACGCTCTACTACTAGAGGAGCGTTGTAGCACTGCACATCTAGTTTTCCAAACTTTTCTCGCATTCCGCACACCGAAAACGAATCATCCAAAATCTGTTCCTGCTTGAGGTCATGAAACTCATGCAGAAGATCGACTCCTAGCATTACCCAGCCTTTTGGTAGTTCAATCCTTTTGACGTCCACGAAGGTGTAGTTGGGATACATAGGTAATTGTCGGTAAGTTATATTAACGCATTAAAACTTGTTTTGCAGCAACTTACCGACGCTCTGGAAGATGATCCAAAGTCCCAAGCCCAAGATGGCCCACCAGCCACCCTGCCACATGAGGAATATGCACAACCCAATCAATCCAAGCAGCAGAGCTATGAACCCTATAAATAGGCCTAAGGCAAAGACAATGCTCAGGTAGCCTAAGAGTCCAGGTTTAAAAGATATTAGAGTTTTCTTTTGAGCATCACACGCATTCTTGCAATGAACTCCATGGATGTGGGGCTTGCGGTTTTCTTTGGCTGCCATTCCGTCTCCATCATCGATACCAGGGTTTCGTAGTCCTTCACGATTTTTTCTAGCCTATCTATCTCCTGCAGAGAGTGTTCATTGATTGAAATTACCTTGGTCTCAATGACACCTTTTGGTAGTCCTTTGTAACCAGGCTCTGGCTTTATCCGATTGGCATTCTTTCTCTTTGGCTTGGGTTTTGGCATTTGATACCTAGTTAAAAGCAAGCACTTATCTGCTTGTTTTATTTTAAAGTCCTAGAGTAGTTGAGCGTGGAGTAGGGGCCCAAGTACTCTAAGATCGGTGGATTTGTTATGTCTATGCCAGCAGCG
>Ga0194129_10005045_pt1 | contig 17106 bp, 14 predicted proteins | sample TA2KigCa35mmetaG_FD_150862 | JGI IMG/M metagenome (GOLD analysis project Ga0194129, IMG submission 150862) | Freshwater microbial communities from Lake Tanganyika, Tanzania - TA2015038 Kigoma Deep Cast 35m | ecosystem: Environmental > Aquatic > Freshwater > Lake | place: Tanzania: Lake...
TTTTGATTTTTCTATGTTAATGAGTGCTTGTGACAAAGCTTGTTCTTTTTCTTGCAATTTGGTTTTTGTTTCTAACAATTCTGTCAGAATTTTATCTCTATCTTCTGTAATTTCTTTAAGTGTTTGTTCATTCTTCTGCCGCTCAACATTGAAGTCTTGTATTTCTTTTTGTGCTTCTGAAAGCTTTTTTTCAAATTGATTGCTATCTTTTGTAATATTTTCTAATTTTTCTGTCATTTTCTGCAACTCTTCTTTTTTATTTTTGACCTGTTCTTTTAATTGATCCATTTGTATTTTTGCTTGTATCAAATTTGATTGATTTTCAGCGCGCTCAGCGAGCTGCTGCTCGTTTGATTCATTCAGCTGCTGCTCCTTTGATGCAACTAAGTTATGCAATTTTTGTATCAATTTGAGGTTTTGTTGTTTAATTTCTTGCTCATTAGCATTTTGTTGTTCCAAACTGTCAATTTTTTTCTTATTTTCTTCTTGCACTTTCGCTTTTTCTTCTAGACTTTTTTTCATGCTTTGCACATCCTGCGTTGCCTTTTCCAGATTTAATTGTAGTTGTTGATTGTCCTGTTCCAATTTACGAATTTCATTTTCTTTCTCGGCTATAATATTTACTAATTTTTGTTTTTCTTTTTCATAATTCGTTGTCAAATTTGGAGCGCTCACAGCACGCAACGCAAGCAATTCCGCTTGCAACAAATCAATTTTTGCTTGCCTTTCATCACACACTAAATCAATCTGTGAGACTGTTTGCATCTGATTTTTATGCGCGATTTCAAATCGCTGCACTTCTTCTTTCAAAAGCTTATTTTCTTCTTGTAATTTTACGTTTTCTTCTTGTAATTTTACGGATACATCACTTGCTTGTTCTAGCTTTTTTTCCTCTTCTTCTCTTTCGAGTTCTTCTTGCTGGAGCGCTTCTTCTTGCTGTTCCGCGGTCAAATTTTCCTTGTCCGTCGGGCTGTCATTTTGTTCGCTGTCATTTTGTTTTGCAGTATTACTATCTTTTCTGTGCGACATTGTAGCGTCTACAAAGAAAATATTTGGCACAGTATCAGACATACGCATTGCGTCCTTTATAGACAAGCTCAAGTAATTTTGACGAATACGAATGAATGTAAAAATCGTTTATTTGTACTAACTAATACGTAATAAACAAGATTTCAGACATCTCCAACATGGCTTGCGGCAAAGTGCGTGCGTCCCTTTTCGTCGCGGATGTACCCAAAGTCGGCTGCATGAGGATCAGGACAGTTATGAAGAAAGCTCCAGTAGTGCATTGTCCACACTGCGTTGCGCGCGTGTGCCATTGCCGTGTCTTCTGCCCACAATTGCTCTTTGATGCGTGGCGATATCTTGTCATTTCCCTGTATGCGTGCTGAAACTTGCTTGTAAATGAGAGACATTTGTTCTTCAGTCGTTGTCTGAAACCAGTCGATATTGTTGCGCACGCCGGGTGGTAGCGTGTTTTTGCTTAAAAACAAGTCCGTGTACGCAATGCTGAGAGCGCATAGCAGTTGCGGAGGCTGCACAAGATCTATGTGCTGTATTCTGTGGCGGTGCTTCCATAGCGTGCGTGGCCCAAGTCGAGGCAGATTTCGCGCAAAGTCACAGCCGCACAGGGCGACGAGGGCGCAAAATTGGCGCACGGGATCAATAACTTTGCTCGGAAACTCCTTTTTGAGCCAGTTGGCGATGGGGGCAATCCGCACAAACTCGTATGTGCGGCGACTATGCTTGCACTCTGCTTCCTGTTGTTGCCCAAATTTGCGCTTTTGACTTGCCAAATCTGCTATTTGTGTTGTCATTCGAAAAAGAAGGACATCAGTGTTCGAATCGCAGGTCTGCAGCAATGCTAGCGGCAAATAGTCTCCGTCTGTCGACACAATGCAGAGGCAACTGCTGACGTGCAACCACACAAAAGCCTTGATGTCGCATTCTCCACGGCCTACTGTGTCCTGCATCGGGGTCCAATCAAATGTGCTGATAAAATTAGCAATTTTGTTAGGCGGCCCGAATGCTGTGTCGAGGCACAAGAGCTGCGGTACACCAGCATAGTCCAGCACAAGATTGCGTTCCTTATAAGTAGCATCTGTGCTCAACTTTTTCTGAAACCAGGCTGCCGTGGCTTCAAGCACTTTAGTAATAACCTTGACCTTAAAAGAGCGATTAGCCATAGCTCCTGCCCAATCTTCGGGCATTTTTGAGGGCAGACACGCCGTTTGTGCAAATGGAAACACAATTTTGTGCTTTGCTCTTTTTACCTGGGTCATGGTTTTTGACTGAGGCACGTGCTTGTAGTCGTCAAATCCTAGCACCACAGTGCTGGCCCCGAGAGCAAAGCCATTTTCAATAGTTTTGAAAAACTGCACGGCAAAAAACACACTCCATGTGTCAACTTGAGCAGCCTTCATGAGCTTCACTTGCCCGTCTATAAACACCAAGTCGGGTCGCACTGGCGCGTCAACACTGAAAGCAGGCGCACAGCCTTCTTTCACAAGCTTGAAAAAATCAGCATGTATGGTCATGTGCTATGTTTGACAATCGCATGGCATCAAATACTTTGCGTGTTTTGTTTTTCAGTGTCTTCAGCAACGTCAATTTTGCGTGCGTTTGCAAGCATGACGTGTGTGTAAACATGCTCCAAACTTTGCAGCACAAACAGCATGGACTTGCGATACACGTCAGCATCCTGAGCATTGACGTTAGCATCGCTCCGTGCTCCACCGCGTTGCTGCTCTACTTCATGAATATGCGTAATAAGCCACAGACATTGCAGCCACTTGCAATACTTGTTATGCATAGTGATTCGTGTATCGACGCGTACGCAGTGCAGAGAGGGAAGCTTGCTAAGCGCACATGTGTTCCAGCCATTAGCTTTCTCAAAAATTGGATCTGCTTTCAACTTGACACTCATGTACACATTGTAATGCATCGAAAGACCAATGTCACGAAACATGTCAAACACAAGATCAATAAGACACAAAGTTCCTTGAACACTTGCATATTTGTTCTGCAGTTGCGTGGTGCTGCCATGTAAATAGTCTTGTAGTTCGACACGAAAAATACTGTGTGTGTTGAGCATTTCATAGCAACCAATTTGCAAACAATGCTGCATACACAAGATCATTGATAATTTTGTGATTCGAATAGATTTGATTATTTTTTGTGTTCAATTTCTCTGCTAAGGGTATTAAAGATCCTAAGATACTATGCCAGGATCACAATCAAACAAAGATTCCTCTCCTTGTTACAAATTTTTAGCACTTGTAATCGGCTTGGCGTTGACCTGGCTTATCTTGCGACATCCATTACTGTTCGATAATCACCCTAAAGAATTAAACACTCTCGTGCCGCGCGTGACTTATGTGAACAAACAAATTCCACAATTACATACAAAAATCAAAAACTTGGGAACACAAAATCTTGGATATCAAACTACTCTAAGATCTGATGACGACCAAAAGGTTTTTGAGTACGTAACAAACACTTTGCTCGATGACAAGGATCCAGGTGCAGACATTTCAAATGATAAGATTACACCATTGCAGAAGACTATGCTGGTGATGGGCTGCTACGGCGCGAATCTTACAGAAATTAATCACCTGCTCCAGGAAACCACAGCCAGGGTAGACGATCCAAAAACTACCCCAGCATTTTTTTACAATTTTATGCTTGAAGCATTTGATCAATTTGAATCAAAGAAGATAATTAATGACAAAAGTTTCACTCGAGCCACTCGTGACAAATCTATTTGCAGCTGTCTGCGAGATTTTGCGACACCAAGTTTGCTCAAAGTCAGTAACGACGATGATGCATACAATTGTTCTGCATATTCTTATGACAATACATGCAGGATGCAAAATTTGATTGACTACACAATCGACAGCCCAAAAACAGCAGTGAATGCAGAAATTAACAGAATTAAAGCTGTCTTGCCGTATAAACCTGCTGACTCACTGCGCAATCGTGTAGATCCCTTCCTGCAGGAGATTGACACATACGAAACAACTGCTTTGAAGACTATATCAAATTATGACACCAGTAATTTGTTGTTTACTGCAACAGATGCTGCTGTTGCAAAATTGAAAACATTTATTGAAAACTATTGTATGAAAGTTCTGAACAGCGAAACAGTGGGACTCCAGTGTCCTCCAGACTGGTTTGAAAACAACAAAGTAAAAAATAGCATTGCAGTGAAAACTGTCGTGACAAAAATGAAAACATGGCCTGCATACATGCGCACATATAACAAAGTGCGCAATCCGAAAATCCCCAATTCTATGGACAAAATGTCTTACAATAACTATATCAAAAAGTACAAGGCTGGATTTGAAATGTGTTCATCTTTTGCCATCGACAGCTACTCGATCCAAATTACAGGACAAACCAAGTATGTGCACTGGTATGTTCTAGGCGAGTTGTTCCTACTGTTGGCTGCATTTTTGTCATTTATGTGGTCAAGGATAGTCACTAAGGCAATCGATAACACTGCTGATGCAGACTTTTTTTCAATTTTTGAGCGGTTTGTGTATGTTGCGATCTGTGGAATAATTGCAGTATATGTTGGACTTATTACTGTTTTTTCTGGGGTTTATCAAGTAGGCATGCAGGAATTTGAAAATCAAGAGAACATTGACACACACAACATGAATTTTTTTACTGGATTTGTGGGTGTGTTTATTGTACTAGCCATTGTATTAGTCTTGTTTGTTACTTTGATCTTTATTGCAAATTTTTGGTTTGTAAAGCCAATTGAATCGTTTTTCAAATGCGTCTGCGGCAGGTGGTTCCAGAATGATTACGCTAAAGTAGAAGGTGTCGATACTGATAACTCACTCCGTTGCAAAAAACAACTGTTTACGGCGCAAATTGTACAGGATTTGCCAGTAATTCTGGGACTAACTTTCATGGCGGTCGGAACTACACTGCAACGTGGCGTTTCAAACTACAACCTAATTTTGACTGTCATTGTGCTTATCACAACAACAGGACTTACAACACACATGACAAACGTATTACGTATTATGTCTCTTCGATTTCAAGGCAAAATTATGAAAGAAGATTCTGATAGTACAAATCTAACTGCCAGCATGAAGAAAGGTACAAATCTAACTGCCAGCATGAAGAAAGTTCAATTTAATCGCGTTCTCATAGGCGCAATCATAGGTTTTATGCTTGTAGTGTTTTTGAATCTTGCTGGACTCGACTCTGTCCAGGGCCTTGAATTTGCTAGTATACATCAAACGTGGTTTGCAATTGCGGCATTTGTAATTCTTGTCTGTGGAGATCTATCACTGGAACTTCTAGCTGTCTTTCAGCGAGTCTTTGCCGATGAAAATCATTATCTTTTGGATAGTGTCGCCAAGAAAAGCAATCATACTGGCTGGCTGATTTTGATTAGTCTATGCGTCTTGCAGTTGCATTCAAGACATTGGATTTGTCCAAAATATGGAATCTTGGATCAAAAGATGCCTCAGTACTGCAGCAATTGGTTTTGAAATATTTATTTTTTTTTAAAATACTGTAATTTCTTTGAATTAAATAAACACCACACATAAAACACAAAAGTGTATTTACGAAGAAGTATGGCATGCCTGGAATTAAGAACGTCTCGTCGATAAGTATTCCACCTCTACAGATTACTATATTTTCTGTCGAAAGCATGCCAATGCCTGTGCAACTTATGCAGGAAGCTGTCACCTCCGTGCGTCCAAATTTGAGCAATTTTACGCAGCAAATGTTGAACATGGACAACACTGCAAGCATCGCAAATGTGTACGGTGTTCCACTGCTGTCTGAGCAAATACTATGTGTCAGTTGCCTACACCCAAATGCAAGCACAGAAAGCTGTCTCTCACAACAAATAGGCAGTGCAACTGTGCTTCCACAGCAAAATTGTACGTTGAACAAAATGAAAACAAATCTTTTGTTTTTGGCACCTTCCATGCAGATTAAAGTCATGTTCCGGTCAGAATCTCCAGCACTGTCCGAGAGCGCAAATGCTGCAGCAACTGCTGCATGTGCAAACACAGAAAAAAGCACTGATCAAACAACACACTTGTTTACTGCCTCCATTCCCCTGGAGTATGTCCTACAGCAACTGATGAAGTCGGAAACTATTGAACAAAACATTATGACGTCAGAAGACGACAATAAAATTTGGAAAGTTTTGCTAACACCCGTCAAAACTAAGAACATGTCAGGTCAATCTATTGAGCAATACAGCATGCAAATGGACGCTGTCAAGGCTCACGTGGCATGGGTCAAATCAGAAATGGGATATTGTGAAACGCTTCTTGAGACAGCAACATTTGTCACTCAAGCGCGATTGGATCGAAAAAAAGCATGCACCGCTGTGCTCCAACAGCTTGTACCTGACGAGCTTCCCACGACGTGGGATTTGCAAATGAGCAGACCGTTGGGCGTAGCAATGACACCGTCGGGAGTACAAGCTATGAAATTGGATCAACAAGCTTTGGAGCACCTGCGAGTCGGGAGCGCTAGTGGCGATCAAGCACAGCAAACGTTTTTGATGTTTGTCAACTCACTGGCAAGCGCCACTGTGCAGATTGCTCAACAGGCAGATGTGCAAATTGGCTTTGATCCCAGCACACAGCTAGCTGTATTTGACCCTGTTGCTTTCCAAAATGCAAACGCAAACTTTGTCGCGCAAAACGGGGCCAATGCTCTTATGAAAATTGTGCAACTGAAATGCCAGGAAAATGTATTTTCTAGCACAAAGTATACTTCAGATCCGCACTACGATACGGTAATGCAAATGCAGGCAGCAAGCATCAACAATGTAGGTACCGGGCAGATCAAATTTCAGTCCAGAATTGAGCTGTCGAAAAACACACCTGGGGAGGATCAGCAAATCGGTGTTGGTTACGGACTCGAAGACAAAGCAGGAGTACTGAACACTGATTGTGAGGATGACGCTGCATTTATAATAGCATTGTCCAGTCAGATGCTTGCTTACTCAAAAGCAGAGTTTTTACAGTCCACAACACATGCCCTATCATACTTCCCACCTAGCGTACAGCAAATCACAAACACAATTGTGAGCATGGCTGAGGTTTTGCACAAACAAGAAAACGAAAACATGCAACATGCAAATAATCCACCACCTAACAAAGTTTCTTTGGAAAAATTGAACATGAATGTGCTACGAAATGCTATTTTAGAAGCAAAAGACGCACCTGCTGTACGCATCGTATCTGCATGCTCACTGCTCGCTAAAGCGCCTTCCATAGGCCAGAGCACCGGCACTGCAGTAGGAGTTCGTGACAAAACTCTTGCCAGCACTGACATTACGCCTGCAAGTATGTTTGAGTGGTGGGGAAGCAGTCGCGAAAACGGATTGAATGGACATTCCATATGCACAGCAATCAATGCAAGTCACGTACTTACAACACATGTAGAAGGAAAGCCTGTCAATATTACTCTCGTCTCGCCAGCGCTGGATATTTTTGAAGGCACCGGAGTGGCCAGAGAAACGTCAACACCGGCGTCGCAAGTCGCAACGTTGAATTTTGCAACAGATCCCTCGGCCATGACGCCGCAGCGTGTGCTTCTACAGCAAAAGCTTGATAGTGGCATTGTCTTGAACACAGCTTTGGCTTCAAATATTAAGTCGGCACTGAACGCCGCAGAAGTAACAAAAGTCATGGCCAACACAGCGACCCAGGTAAAAGCAACAGGTGCGCAGATTGGAGTTAGCATGCAGCAGACAGTAATGCAGGTACCGACAGTAACAGCAATTCAGGCATACACGTTGAGTGCTGGAGACTCCACCACAGCAGCTCAGCGTGAGCTAACCATTCAAACAATGTTTTATGCCGTAGGCCTCTCCTGTGGAATTGGTCCGTTTTACTCGATTCCAATGCATCATGACGCAATGCACACCGACACAAAGTTGCAAACCTCGAATCTGCTGTCGCAAAATTCTGAGGCGTCACAAGCAATCAAAAACATGCAAATTGTTCCAGGAATACCTTTTACACGCGATTTGATTTCAGAGTCGACATTTGCACGTGTAGTTGTGTCCGCTCCATGCAGCACGGGCGAGATTCAGAGATTGCGAACAATGGGCGCCTATTTGGCTTTGGGCAAGCTCTCCGCAGATTTGTACATGACAAAAAGTCAGGCATCTTTTACGCCGCTGCACTTGCGGCAGAGCATGATTCTATGTCCTATCAATAACTGCTTGATGCCATTGTCAGCCGCGCAAATGCAAAACACAACAAGCTTCAAATGCGGAGTAGTTACCAAAAGTCCATATCTGGCGCCGAAAACGGGGGCAAAGTACGAGACCACTGCAGAAATTGAAGCAAACATGCACGCAATTTACACAAATCTTTGCAATGTCATTCGCTGTCTGCCTGTCGTCACGGGGACAGGCTTTTCAGACGCAATGATGATTGTTTACCCGTGAACTTTATTTTTGAACAAGTTGTGTCAGCTTCTGCGCAGAGCATCCCGCTACGGGCAGCACAAAGCATGGCACAATCTTGAAGTGCATGTGGTTGGCAGAACACTCGAGCTTACACAAAGGAAACTTGGACAGTCCAATTTTTTCCCCCGGCAGCACGTTGTCCACAGCTTCTATTGCAAAACTGTACATGACTCCAGACAACAGCGCCATGCACAAGTCCAGCACAATGCACAGCCGCATGCTTCCTGTTGCAGCTTCGTGCCCTCACCGTGTCGCGTGGAATGTGACAAAAAGGTTTGCGTGCTTACGTGGCAAAGCTTTTTAGGCGAATTTTTCAGATTTTCCAAATCGTTCAGATTTCCCAATCTACAGGCGTTGTCGATTGCGAACCTGGTACTGACCAGTCAATAATCATACAAAATAAAAATATGGTACATATTCTCTGGACCTCGACGAGTTTGTGAGACACCGAACTTGTGAGCCGCCGAGGGATCGCGCGGAGCTGCAGCTGTAGGCAGGCTAATGTTTCGGCGCGCAAACGCACGCCGGTCGACTTCGAATAAACATGCTATAACCTTTATTCAAACATTTCCCGCAACATTTGCTTGCGCGCTTGCGCGCAGCGAAACTCGGCTTCAGCTTCTTGCACGCGCTGCTGCGCTTCCTCATGCGCGTTGAATGCCAGCGCTCTCGTGTTGAGCGCAAGCATCCAGTGCCGCCGCAGATCATGCATTTTTGCTTCGTCTTGCACGGGCAATTCGTCCACAGCTTGCACCAACTCGCGGATGTCCATGAACGTCTTTTGCAGCAGCGTGAACGCAAGTTGCGCCGAGCGCAAGCATGTGCGAGCGTGCTTGTACACGTTTTTGCTGCTGCCGTCCTTGCGTTCAGCATCGCAAATCTTGTGGTACACTTCGCATATGTTCAGCTGCACGTTGCGCACTTCATCGAGCGCCGCGCACAGCTCCATCAGTGTCGCGCGCTGCACGTCTCCGCCATTTGACGTTGCCTGCATAAATTTTATAAAAACCGTTTTTTGGGAGGGGGGTAGCCGGAACTTTGATTCAATTTGTGGTCTGGTAAATGCAATTGTGTTTGTGTCTCTCTCTATCCCTTTATCTCCATTTCAATAATCCTCCGGACTTTATGTAATTTTGAGCTTCACCCCCCCCTCCTCTTAGTACTAATTATAATTATATTTCTTAATACTATTATTACTTAATATATTTATTTTTATATATATATTTAGTACTATATATATTTATAGTACAAAATATATTTATTCTGTAGTAAAAACCGTAGTAAATATACTAAACCAAACTAAACGTCCAAAAAACTGTAGTAAAAATACTAAACCAAACTAAATCGTCCAAAAATTGACCTAAAACGAATAAAATTGAAACATTGAAATCGAGCGTTCTCGAATGAAATTTACTAAATCGTCCAAAAATTGACCTAAAACGAATAAAATTGAAACATTGAAATCGAGCGTTCTCGAATGAATTTTTAGATAAGATTCGCCTGAAAATCTACAAAAACGCGCTGCTGCAAGCGCAGCACACAATGCATGCGCAGCACACAATGCGGCGAAGCAACTCAGAAAATGATGTTCGTCCCGTGCACGCGCAGCATAAATCGACGTTTGGCATGAGCTCTCGAACATGGGAACGTTTCGAGACTGGTGACACGCGCTCGTTTAGCGGCGAAAGTTTCGCTATAATCAAAGATTCAGCAAATGCAAGCAAATGCATGCACGTGATTATGCAAGCGCGGAACGGCCTGCTGCGGTTCAATATTATGCAGCAGCAGGGATTCGTTCAAGAAACTTTTACGCTTGCGACACTCGTGATCAAGGATCTGCTAATTTGTTGGAATTGGCACGACGTGCAACTGTTTATTGTGTGTGTCCTTGAGAACCAAAGCATACAAGGCGACATTTGGTGCTACACGTCGACAGCGCTACGCAGCAAATGGCTTTCGTTGTTGCACAGAAATGGTGCTCGCACAGCGCACCTGCGCAACTTGAGGCATTCTGTGCTTGGTTGGCGTGGCGTGCTGCGTATTGAAGATTTGCTTATGCACATGCGGAGTGCAAGCACGCTTTGCAGTCCTGGCAATTCTTCCAGTCCTGAGAAGCTGTGCAACAAGATGCAGCAGAAGCAGCAGTTGAGTCCTGAGAAGCTGTGCAACATCCTGAAGCAGCAGTTTACGCTTTATCCTGAGAAGCTGTGCAACATCCTGAAGCAGCAGTTTACGCTTTATGCTTTTTTGATGTGTTGTGCGTGCATTGTTCCACTTGCAGCAACAATTTACATGTTACAACAAAAAAACATTTGAAAAGAACATTGAAGCAAATGCACATATGCAAGCAAAATGCGATCACGGAGATGCAAAAAAACACAACAGACTTTACAGGTCACAAAGGTCACAAAAACAGACAAGTGCTCGAGTTCTGTCGTTCCTGCAATTATGTTAAATTGGGATTTTTTGAGCCTAATTTTGGAAAAATTGCACGTAAAGCAAATTTTGCTGTGCTCAATGGTTTGTCGAAGCTTTTTGCGGCACATTGATTCATTACATACGACATATTTTAACAATAATCTTCGATGGTGGTCTGTTTATGGACATGTTGAGCATGAAGATACGTCGCTTCTTCAATACAATAATTCAACACAACACTACGAACAATTGCTCACTGTAACTCAAAAAGGCGCGCAAAACTGGATTGTAAATATTCGGTCAAACCCTGGACTACTGGTCAATATGCGCATGTGTTTGCATTTGCCTTTGCAACATGTGCACATGACGGGGAGCGAAGCAAGCATTCGTACGATCACTGAGAGACAATTTGCTTCCATTGATGCTTTGGAATGGAAAATACTTTCGATAGAAGACACTGGCATCAGCGCTTATGTGTGCAAAGGAACTCTTGGGACAGTCAAAATGCAAGTCAAAAGCTTTGTAAGTAATAACAAGCTCGTGACATTGACCATGCAGAAGCCTATTGTCGTTACGTTTTCAAATGTTCCCATACCAAGCGTTACACTTGCTCCTCGAATCTTGTGTGTCCTCAAGTGTATTAATCAGTGTATGCATTGTCAGCAGCGTTTTGCAAAGTGGAGAAGTGTTGACAATGTTGCTGCCAATCACCGTGCTTTGTGCTCTACATGCAAAGACGAGTTGTATGTCGATCAAAAACAGATTACAAGCAAATGGAAAATTTTGAATCTGCCTGTAACAGTAGAGTCTTGTTACTTCATTCAATTTGGATTTTGGAGGCAGAATCCCAGGTTTTACTTAAAAAGGGATATAGCAGTTGCTTTGGGACACGAAAGCTGGGAGCAAATGTTGCGCAACAATAGATTGCAGAACAAAAGGCGAAAAACCTTGCTCGACAGCTTTGCTCACTTTGACTTTAGCAATCGCTATTTTCTTTATTAAAGTTTTTAAGTATTTGGAAAAATTTCAGGCAAATTAAACTCGATTTGCACTCCTCCTTCCGGAACGTCGTATTCCTCGCGTTCTAAAGACAGCCTTTGGGTAAAGGCCTGGTCCACTCTTTGCGCTCTTGATTCAGGCCAGCGTTCGTAAAACCCTTCAAGCACCCACTCTGGAAAGTGTATTACTCTCAGAAATTCGTCGGGTTTGTGCACGAGCTCCACTCTGTACACGTAGGTTTGTGGAAAGTCATCCGCATCAAAACTATAGCTAGCGCCACTTGGCACTGGCACAAAATAAATGGTTTCCACGTCAGACCACTTCTGCTTGTTGCTCAGTCTCTGCCTGCAGGTTGACTTTTCGTCGTCACTGAGTGCTTGCCAAAACGAACGCTGATCTGCATCTGGAAGAACAGTTCGTTCCAATTCGACTTGCATCTTGCGCTTCAAAATATCGACCCTCCTGCGCATAAAACTCCACGTGACTTCACACTGTACATAACTGTAGTCAGTGCCCGGATAAAGAACAGCCTCTTTGCACACCACCTGCACAGTCGCAGGCGGCTCTGTTTCGCGTAAGATTTGCTGCCGGTTCCCAAACTCGATTTTGTACCAGGGGACTGGAGGGAGCTTTTCCACATTTTCCGCCATGCAAATGCTCTGTGCTTTATACATTTATTCTTAGAAAAGTTCTTAGAAAAGCATACAAATTTCTTTTGCTTGCGTGGTAGAATATATGAGATTTTGTACATGCTTCTCACTTTCGAAAACAACTATGTAGTAGCTGTTGTAATTTTTATGCTTAGCATGCTTTTTTGCAAGAATCTGCTTGAGTGCATACAGGCATGTGTTCAGCTTTCGCAGTCATTGATATGCAAAGATTTTGTGTTCTGTCCTTGTATTTACTTGAGTCACGCACAGCTTTTGCGTGACTCTGCTTTTAAATTGTTATTATTCTTTAGTATCTTTCAGCCTATAGTATTGCTCGTAGTCAAAAAAATTGCTGAAAGCACTTCGGGACAAGAATCGTTGTGGACAGTCAATGTTGGATACGTGCAAATTAATGCTAATGCATTTGCGCACACAAACAAACATGCAACAAATAACACGACTTTAGGCTTCGTGTCAGACGTGCAGGACAAAGCCATTTCTTTCACTGTTTCCGAAATCGATGTTGTGATTATTGTCATGCCCTTCATGTTAGCTGCTGCGAGCACGACGTGGATGTGGGTCAGTTTGGATCATCAAGATTTTTTTCGTTCCGATCCTGAATGGGGTCCAGAACTGTTTGCCGACCCGCGCATGCTTTTTTATGAGCTTTTGTATTGTTTTGAACTGTTTGCTCTTGTATGTGCGCTGCTCTTGCTCACTGCAGATCCAGCACCAACCGAGTTTGTTATTGTTTATTCCTTACTTTTGTCATTCTTAATCTTGTTCTTCTGTGCACAAAGTCATCAACAGCGCATTGCCGATCAGGCAGAGCACACGATAAGCATGCTTGTCTTTTCAATCATGACGTCATTAGTTTGCTTTTTCGTCGTGGAACACTGGACTGGAGGATGTGCAACAAAGCGCAGCTCTGGCATTGTTCTGCTTCTGGTTATCTTGACGCTGGCAATCTTGCATATGAGCACGCGTGACGAGACACGCGCAGGCACTATCATTTTGTGCAGAATGCTTATTTCAAATGCATGCTCTTTGTACTTCGTGATCTTGGCAGCGCAAAATCCCAATAGCTGGTGCTTTAAGTAACTACTTGTGGTGACCAAGAATGAAGTCAATGACGCATGATTGTCAATGCTTTGTTGATCTGCTCAGATGTACGTGACATGTGCAAGAACTCGACACATGCTTCGTTGATGTCAGCGTCCGGCCGGCAGAGCCACGTGCAGCAGCGACATTTGCTGCAGTAAGCTGATGCCTTGTTCACGGGCCTTTGCTCGGAAATTGTTTGAATCTTTGACACAATGCCACTCTTCCCATGCAATTCAGTGCTGGAGTATGCCAGTACAAGCGCTGTCGCCGGCATCGGCCAGCTGTCGGTGCTTGGTGCAGTTCCAAAATGGCAAGCCGCACACACGCGCATTGCGCTTGTAAATTCGCCTGAAAAGCTGCAGAAAAATTTGATGAAGTTTAAAAATTTAATAAATGCAACGATTGGAATTGTTGCGGATGCTTTTCATCGCGAACTTAAAATCAAAATTTGATTTGATGTGACTTTATAAGGCAACACGCGCATGGCACGCGTCGTCTTGTGCTGTCTTGTCGTGATCGTGCATATTGTAAGCACCGTTTCAATGCTAACATTACCATCGATGCCGCTGTTTTGTGCAAGAGCGGCTGACAGATCAAAGTTTAGTCTGCATGCTTGTCTGCTTAAGCCCAAGCCTACTCTGACAATAAAGGACAAAAACTGTCGGACAAATATACATTTTGAAAACAAGAGTGCGCAAGTTGTCACGTATCTGCGCGATGCTGTCAATCAGGAAAAAGACGAGCAGCATTGCTCGTGTGCAGACGTGCATGAATTGCAGTGCAGCATCGCAAAAATGCAAGACAACAATCGCGACCTCACTCGACGCGTACACAGACTGGAATTCGTGCTTGCTGAGCTGCTCGAGACAATGCAGATGAGCGACGATTTAGCATTTCTTGAAAAGCAAACTTGCGCCGGCGTAATTTACAACGCCGAGCTTACGCGGCCGCGGTCGCTCCGGCTGCTGCGCGGCGCCCTCAAAGATTTACAAAAAAAATGGGCTTTGTAACTGCTACGTCCTGCGCACGTCGGGGTTCGGCCTTAGTGTTTCATAAGTAATGCAAAGTATCTGCAGCCTACGATTTTCCTGGGGTAGCACATCCCTATCCTCCGTTCGAAACTTTAGCAGCAGCTTGGTCATTCGCTGCCCTGCATAGCGAGTATACGTTAGTAACGGCCCGCCCCAACTGGAATTTTCAAAATAACCGTACGTGAAAGCTCCACCACAGAACACAGTATCATTTGGATCGAAAATTTTTTTTAAAAGGTTAAAAACTTCAAGCCGTTTTTCTGCCTCTAATAAAGTCGAAGTGTAATTCAGGAGCACATCCGTCAACAGATCTTTCGCAATGTACCCGTGATCCTCGACTTCGCCGTCTTCGTTAACTAGGTCTTGCAAATCATAGTAGCTTAAATCGCCCAAGAACTCGTACACAAACGTTTCATGATCGTCATCTGCAATTGGGTGGGGTATAACTCCAAGTGTGGCATCGATGTCGCATGTGTACTGGTTGCGCATGCTGAGTCTCTGCTAAATATGCAGCGTGCAGTTTGAATGTAAATTTTTTTTTGATAAGTATTTAAGAAGTATAGAGCAGTAACGTGAACATCATGACTTTGCCAGTTGTTCCCGCCAGCGGCTCTGCCGCCGCTCCCGCCGCCGCTCCCGCCGCTCCCGCCGCTCCCGCCTTTTCTGGCCTTATATTGACAGTTGTCAAGAATTGGATCTTTACCACTGCAAATCAAGCCGGTTCTTCTGCCCGAAGCGCTGTGCAATACGCGCAGACTAGAGCTGAGGAAGCTTTTGAGCAAGCTTTGCCCGTCGTGCAGGCCAAAGCTAACGAGGCGTTGGATTTTTTTGCACGCTCTTGTGGCAAGCGCCGTCGCAACGACGACTTGGCTGACGCAGTACTTGAATACCATGACAAGATTCTTCTTGAGATTCAGAACGCAGAGGAACGAGACAGAAAACTCGCTGAGTTCACAGCTTTGATTGATGTGCAAGCACTGCGCGATTCCAAGAAACAGCGCGTGGATCAGGGTCAGGGATCCAAAGACGCTGACAAGCCTGCTACTGACATCGAACCCGAGGTCGCTAAAATTGAGCAGAAGGTCGCTGCCATTGAGCAGGAGGTCGCTGACATTGAGCAGGAGGTCGCTGACATTGAGCAGAAGGTCGCTGCCATTAAGCGGGACATTGAGCACGATGACCTATGTAAGGCATACGCCCTGCGCCCCGCCGTGCCTTTGCCTGCTCACCAAATCCAGGCGGATTTGGCCTTGATGAGGGCTATGGAGCAGAACGTGTTTGCTCCGTAAATTGAGCGTAATGATGTGAAATAAAATATTAGGAAAAAAACGTGTTAATATCAATATTTTATTTTATTCCATTTTTTATTATCACAATCTGTCTTACATTACACGACTTTAGGCATTTTGCCTGTAAAAGGCAGCACTTTGCGCGGACCGCGCGGACCCCGTGGAGCGTGTAGATTGTCCTTCGGCGGATGTGGCCTTTGTGCTTCAACACCCTGATCGAGCTTGCATAACAGCCTATGGTTCTCAATCAGTTCATGTTGTGTTTGTCGGAGTTCCAGCTTCTTGCGCAGTTCCTTGTCCAACAGCTCTTTTTGTTTTCGCTGCCGTAGCTCTTGCTGCTGTTGCAGTTTCAACGCTTCTTGGCGGGCCCAATAATCGCGATTTGACTTTTCATTTTCGAGCCTCTGAGCTTCCTCGAGCAATTTCTCCATTCTTAAGTGTTGTTCTTTCTCTCGAGTTTCTTTCTCTCGACGTTCCTTCTCAAGCAAGTCGCGTTTTTCCTGTATCGTCCAAATGCCATTTAGCACTCTCTCATTATGAAGCTCCAGAAAAATTTTATTGTCTATTTGGCGCCTCACGTCGCACGAAGAGCAAAGAGCCAATCCCGGAGGACAAAAGCAGCGTTGCTGCAAGAAATATTTCCACACCGAGTCATCGCCATCGCAACGGTTCTTGTGCTGGTTCCCCGATTTGTAGGCAACCCCGTGGTATAGGCAATAATGCCAGCTTTTGTAAGGCTCGAAAGAAACCTTGTCTTCGAGATCCTTTTTGCTCTTTGGCGCGAGCGCCCGAAGCTCAGAATCGGTTAACCAGCCAAGTTGAGACATGATTGTTAAGCACTACTGACACGTTCGGCTTATATACTGCAACTGTTGATAAAATACTGTTAAGATTCCGTACACAGCGAGTCTGCGAGTAAATGCATATATTCTACAATACTTTTTTTGACATGGCCGTATATAATTTGCTTCAACGGCTGTGTAAACCACGGCATAGGCATGTTGCATGTAGCAATGAAATTAGCACGTTGATGTTCGTTGTCGATAGTGCTTTGCAAGTTTATGGCAAAACTGTTTATAAATAATATTTTTGAAAAACGTACTCTTTCTAACAACTTATTGCTATTGGCGCATACTTGCTTGTAAACA
>Ga0194129_10005048_pt1 | contig 17103 bp, 17 predicted proteins | sample TA2KigCa35mmetaG_FD_150862 | JGI IMG/M metagenome (GOLD analysis project Ga0194129, IMG submission 150862) | Freshwater microbial communities from Lake Tanganyika, Tanzania - TA2015038 Kigoma Deep Cast 35m | ecosystem: Environmental > Aquatic > Freshwater > Lake | place: Tanzania: Lake...
CTGGGCATCCGGCCGACCCCGCGCCGGGCGGCGACTGCCCGCCAACCGCGCAGCGACTGCCCGACCGAGGGGCAGCACGACCGGAGGCTCGCGCGCAGACACGGTGTTTTCTTGACGACTTCCTGGCTTCCGCTAGTCTTCGCGGAATCCGCCCGAGAGAGGGCAAGTTTCGCGCCAAATCGGAGTTTCCCATGACGTATTGCCTCGGCATCCGCACCCATCAGGGCCTGGTCATGGCCTCCGACTCGCGGACGAACTCCGGAATCGACCAGGTCGAGGTCTGCCGCAAGATGCACAACTTCGTCGTGCCCGGGGAACGGCTGTTCACCATCCTTTCCTGTGGCAGCCTGTCATTGACCCAGTCGGTGATGACCCGTCTCGAGCAGGAGTTTCGGGCGGGCGGCGGCCTGGCCAGTGCCGGCACCTTCTACGAGGCCGCTCGCTGCGTGGGCGGGCACGTCCGCGACGTCGCCGCCCTGGACCGCGAATACCTCGAGCGTGACAAGATCGGCTTCCAGGTAAACCTGCTGGTGGGCGGCCAGATCCGCGGTGAGTCGCCCCAGCTCTACCTCGTGTACGCGCAGGGCAATCCACTGCGGTGCACACGGCTCTCCCCGTTCCTGCAGATCGGCGAGAGCAAGTACGGCCGTCCGATCCTCGACCGCGGCATCCGGTTCGGAGAGACGACCCTCGAGCAGGCCGCCCAGTACGCCGTCATCTCGCTCGATTCCACGATGCGATCGAACGTGGCCGTCGGGCCCCCGATCGATCTCCTGATCTACGGCAACGACGACTTTTCCGTCCGCCGCTACCGCCGCCTGGAGGCGGCCGATCCGGACCTGATGGAAATCCGTTCGAGTTGGGAGCAGGCGCTCCGCAAGGCGATCGCCACGCTGCCCGGGGTGGAGTTCGCCGAGGGGCCGCGAGAGCAGCAGGGCGTGGCCTTCACCCGTGGCGGGTGATCGCACGAAGGCCGGCGGGCGAACGGCAGCCGCTCACCGCCGCAGTTCGGCGTACTGCGGGAACTCGAACCGCGTCACCTGGCCGGCCAGGGCCCGCAGCCGCGACCACTGGCTCCCGGAGAAACCCGCGGTCGAGTCGGCGAACGCCTTCATCGCCGTGGCGACCGCCTCCATGCCCGCGGAGCTGACGGCCCGCCGGGGTGACATTGTCCGGCGACGAGTCGAGCTTCGAGAAGGCCGTGCGGTAGTCGAAGCCCGAGCCGTTGATCACCTCCCCGGAGGCCACCTGCACCGGCGGCACCCCGCTTAGCTCATAGAACTGCTCCACGTTGGCCATCAGGCAGGCGTCATACATCAACACCGCCGGCCCCATGCCTGAGTCGGAGACCGCCCGCGCAAGTTCCTTGACGGTGATGCTGTTGAAGCCGGTCTCGTCGTCGAAGCAGACGCCCGACAGGCCGCCGCCGTGATCCCACATCGCCACGCTGTACCGGGAGGCGGGCCTGGTCTGCATCGTCCAGGCGAGAAAATCGTGGAGCACCGCCGGGTCGCTGGTGTTCCGCTCGCCGATGATCTCGAAGGTTGTGGCCACGCGGGCCATGTCGCCGTCGGCCGCGATCACGGCCCTGCCGGCGGTCGTCCAGGGGGCCTGCCTGCCCCCGTCGGTCGCGAACGCTTTGCCCTGCCACTGGTCCCACAAGATGGTGATCGCCGCGCCGGAGCGAACCTCGCGACCGCCACCTCCATCTCGTTGACGTCGTCGTGCGCGAAGGTGGTCAGATCCGTGCTCGTCATGTAGACGACGATCGTCGAGGCAACGACCGGGGTGACGGGAGGGGGGGCGTTGGCTGCGGGGTGACCGACCCCCCGGTGAAGGGCAGCGACAGCGGCGGGTCGACGACCGTGCCGTGGTTGAAACGGATCGAGTAGTCGGGATTTGAGGCACCGCGGTAGCCGAACATGCGGAGGAGGTCGCTGCCGGCCGGCAGGCCTGCCAGCGGGATACGTTCGACGTCGCCGATGCTGCTCGAGGAGCCGACCCGGCGGCCGGACACCTCGCTCGTGGCCACGATCTGCCCGAGGTCGGTTGCCCGGTTACGGGTGTTGTTGGGCTCGAAGCGGTCCGCTGCGATCGGGGCCGGCGTGTCGGCCACCCATACGCTCGACGTGAGCGTGTAGGCCGGGTTGAAGGTACCACCATAGCCGTAGACATCGATGTAGTAGGTTCCCCGTGGGAGGCCGCCGATCGCTGCGACCGCCACCTCGTCGCTGAAGTCCCAGCGCGGCACGGAGGGATAGAGCACGACCTCGCTCTCGACGTTGACGTCGCTCCGCTGGGCGATTATTCGGCTGTCGAAGGGGAGGACCGGTGCGTCGACGACCTGGGAGGCGTCGGACCGCAGCTCGGCCAGCGTGGGCAGGAGTTCGACGGCGGTCAGCAGCCGTCTCGCCTCCCGCCGCTCGACGGCGACGGGTGACCGAGCCCGGAAGGGACGCCCGGTGCTGCGGGGTCGGTGCGGCGTTCGCATCGCTCGGTTCTCCAGATCATCGGATCGTCGGCGCTTGCTCCCGCGGGCGACGCTGTCCACGGGTTGGCGAGCCCTGCCCACCCGTCGGCTCACGGCCGTCAAGACCCGACGGCGAAGGGCCGACTCGACCCCGGACTGGGGCTCGGCGAGTTCCGATGCGAAGGAGTGTACGTCGGGCTCGTACCGCCCCAACACGCGCCGCCCGCGGCAACTCCACGACCGCCGGCCCGAGAAACAGGCGTCAGGCGACGCGGCAGGCCACGGCAGGCTCCGCCAGCGGTCGAAGCAGCACGGCGGCCGCCTCCTCGTAGTACCACTGAAAGTGGCGTCGCACCGCCGCCGTCAGCCCGCCCGCCTCCGCCAAAAACGCCGCCTCGTCGGGACGCGACGGCGCGACGTTGCAGGCCGGCAGATCGGCTGGTGGTGCAATGTCGAGTTCACGGCACACCACCCCCAGTCCCGCCTCGATCGCCCGGAAGTCGAGCAGCCGCGTCCGCTGCCAGGCGGGGCCGCCGATGTCGAAGAAGTCCTGGTAGGTGCAGATCTCTCCGGCCACGACCGCCCGCTCGAGGAACACGCGGAACGAGCCGGTCCCGGCCGCGTGCGGCAGCGTGCCCGTGGGGTAACGCTTGACGCTGAAGCGACGGTTCCAGAAGCGGTACAGCGACACGAGCAGGTCGAAGGGTTCACGGAGCACGCCGATCACCAGCGGCATCGCGCCGGCGGCCTCCGGCCGCAGCAGGCGTCGGGCCGGCCGCAGCAGGATACGAAGGGACTGGTTGGCGGGCCGGCGTGCCAGCAGTCCATGCCGTTTCAGCGACCGTCGCACGGGGTCGTGAGGATCGAGCGGATCGGACGGCGTCGCGTCGGGGAACCGCGCCTTGAACCAGATCGCCAGTGACGACCCGGCCGCCTTGGGATAGTGTGCGAGCGCGACGTTGGCCGATCGGCTGTAGAGCACCGTGCGGTCGCTCCCGCGGTCCCGATCGGTGATTGCATCGGGACGCACGCCCCGCCATGGCCACCGCACCCGGACATGGGAGTTCATCGACCACGACGCCGAGGTAGTTCCAGAAAACATCGCCGGGAACGATGCCCGACCGGCGGCCGCAGCCGCTTCCCCGACCACCCACCCTGCCCCGTCTGCCCGCTGGCTGGGGCACCGGCAGCGCCCTTCCTTCCCTCAGGCCACGCGGTTCAGCAACATCGCGTAGACCTCGGCGATGTTCGCTGCCCCGCGGCGCGCCGTGGCCCGCTCCTCGGGTCCCGGATCGCGACCGAGGACGAGCCTGTACGCCTCCTCGACGTGCTCCGGATCGGCCGCTGCACAGTCGGGCTGCCGAAGCGTGAGGGTGTCGCAGGGAGGCACGGCTCGTCCGGGCGGGCCGCCCTCGTCGGGATAGGCGGAGAAGTCGTCGTCGAACAGCACGGCCCGATCGGGGAAGTAGCGGGCGCGGATGATCTCGTTCTCGGCGGCACAGCCAGCCACGATCTCCCGCGCCCATGACCGCGACGGCATCAGACCGGACCCGGGACGGTTTCGCATCAGATGGGTGACTAGCGGCCGCGGGAAGGCGACCGACTCCCAGGGCCGAGACCGGCGACCACCAAAGATCCTGCGCAACCTCGCCGCGAGGCTGCGTCGCGCTCGCTCACGACGGTCGACGAGCCGGTCCCGCAGGGCCAACAGCAACGACTGGGCGGCGGCGTCGAGCCCTTCGTTGCGAAGCGCCGGCCGCGTGAACCGAGGGTCGGCCGGGATGCCCGCCGCCGCGCGGAAGTCGGCCTGGATGTCAACCTGCCGGAACGCCAACTTGTCGAAGACTCGCACTGCCAGCCGCCCGCGACCCACGGCCCGCTCCCACGTGTCGAGCATGCGGAGATAGCTCCGCTTGTCCCGCAGGCACTCGCAGAAGCCGGGACCGGGGTCGTGCGTCTTCAGCCGCTGGCCCCAGAGGCTCAAGAACAGCTTATCCTGGCGGCGGATGTAGGCGACCACGCCGATCTCGTCGAATAGACCGCGGAGCAGGCCGACCAGCCGGTCCACTTCGGCCGGCTCGAGCGAGAGCAGCATCTCGTGCGAGAAGACAAGCGCGCGGGCGTCGGCCGGCAGGGCCGCCACCTCGGCGGCCAGACCACGCTCGATCTCGTCGCGGTGCGCGGGCACGTCGGCGGCCGATACGATGCCGCTCTCGCGTCGCGGCTCGTTGGCCAGGCTCTCGTCCTCGATCGCGTAGGACGCCAAGCGGCTGTCGTAGATGTCGAAGCGAGTCGTCGTCGAGCCATGGAAGCCGAGTTCCCGGAGCACCGCGGCGTCCTGGTGGAGCCAGTGCTGGATCGACTTGGAGCCGCATTTCATATCGCCGATGTGGACAATCGCCTTCATTCGGAGGCCTCCTGTGGCCGGGGCGTCCCGTGCGCGGCTCGCCACCAGCCCCACACGGCGTGCCGCACGTCGCGTTCCAGTCGCTTGAACAGATGCGGCCGCTGCGGCACGGCCGTCTCGGGCAGCGGGGCGGGCGGCGGGCCGACGGCGTAGGCGTCGAGCCCCACCAGCAGGCTCGTCTCCAGGGCCGCGGCGGCCACCGTTGTGGCGCCCGCGACGTGCTGCACGCCCAAGGGCCGGGTGTCGATCACGAGGAAGGGGCCGTTGCGGCCCCGATCGACGCAGGTCATCCGCGGCGGTCGGCCCGACGGCGGCGCGGTGGCCACCGCCGCGTCGTAGGCCTGCCGATCCCGCCAGCTCGAGAGCATGCCGCGGACACGGGCCAACTGCGCGTCGCCCTCGGCATCGGCCCGCCAGACGCTGGCGGCGGCGTGGAGGGCGATCTCCAGCGGGGTCGGCTGCCAGCGGATCGCGTCCGCGCCGAGGCGGTCGCGAATCTGCAGGAGTCCGTCGATCAACGCCGCCGTGACCGTCGGAATCTCGGGGGCAAGCGGGTGGCGGACGATGTCTTCAGCGGCGTGCAACGCGTCGCTGTCGCGGGTCGAGGCGCCGGGTTGTCCCGCCACGACGAAGCGAAACGTGTTGCTCGTGCCCGAGATGCCGATCAGGCTCAGCGGCCGATCCTGCGTCACGAACTCGTCGCTCAGGGCTGCCAGCAGGATGCCGGCGTAGGTGTCGGGATCCTTGCCCTGGAACACCGCCCCCGACCGGGCCGCCTCCTCGTAGAGCGAACGGTGCACCCAGCCGTGATAGGGCAGCGGGATCGGTGCGGCGTTGGGCCGGATGGTCATGGCCGCCAGTGCCTCGCGGGCGTCGCCCCGACGGACCTCCCGTCCCAGATGGAGTTGCAGCCGCCCCCCTTCTCCCGTCGCATCGGCACAGGGCCAGACGTAGACGGCGTATTGCGGCCGGATCGACCGCACCGCATGGGCGGCGATCAGGTCGTCGCACTCGGACAGCGCCGTCGGCATCAGGCCGTCGTCATCGCCGATGAAGGTGATCCATTCCCCGCGGCACGCCGCCAGGGCCCGCTCCCAGTTGGCCGACATCGACAGCGGCTGTCCGCTGCGGAGGAACTGGATCCGGTCGTCGCCGCAGGCCTCCACCGCCTGCCGTGTCTCGGGACCCGACGCGTTGTCTGCCACCACCACCTCAAAGGAGTCGTGCTGCTGCAGGAGGATCGTTGCCAGCGTGTGCGGCAGGGTGTGCGGCCGGTGCCGGGTGGGGACGACGATGCTGTAGCGGGGACGCGTCATGGTGATGGGCCGATGGCGGTCAGGCGGTCCTGCGGAGGTAGCCGCCGGGGCTCGAGCTGATCTGCAGCTTGTGGTCGATCGACCAGTCGACGGTGAACTCGGGGTGCCGCGGCAGCCAGGCGGCGACGGCCGAGAGGGGGCTGTTGCCGCGGCCCCAAGGGCGATCCGGGAACGCTCCGTCGGCCGCCTTGTCGATGCCCGTGTCCTGCACGATGCAGTAGCTGCCGGGCGTGACGAGGCCGGCGTAGGCCTCGAGTTCGGCCAGGACGTGATCGTGCGTGTGGTTGGAATCGAGCACCACGAGCACCCGATCGTCGGAGCGCACCGCCGACCGCACGTCGGCCACGATCCGTGGATCGATCGACGAGCCCTCGAGGAGCCGGATCATCGCCGCGAAGGGATGCGCCTCGATGGCCGCCCGGTTGTGCGGCCGGATGTCGATGTCGATGCCGATCACGCGCCGGGGCGTCGTCGCCGGGGTGCGGCGCGTCGCCTCGGCCGCGTCAAGCATCGCCAGGAGCGACGCACTGAAGACGAGCGATCCGCCGCGGGCAACCCCCGTCTCGACGACGAGCGTCGGCCGGACCTCCCAGATGATCTCCTGCGTGACGAGCACGTCGGGCGGCAGCTGGATGATTGGCAGGCCGCACCAGCGCCAGTTGTAGACGTACTTGTACGTCGCCGAACGAGCGATCCACTCGCGCGAGAGCCGCGACAGTTCAGCGTCGCGTCCCTGGGCCGCGATGTTGGCAGCGCACTCACGCTGAAAGGCGTCGATGTCGCTCAAGGGCGTCGCTCCAGTGGAGGGTGGACGAGCGGAGGGCCGTCGCCGCCGCCTGGCCCAGCCGGGCCAGGGCGTCGAGGGCCGTGACGAACGGGGTGAACTCGCCATGATCCTGCGGCCATGGGCCCACGGCATAGTCCATGTAGCGGACCTCGATTCCCCGGTCTTCGAAGATCGAGTGGTCGAGGTAGTTGAGCGCGCCGTGGCCGGTGAGGTAGACGGTGCCCCCGAGGGCCGCGGTGATGTCGCGAAGCCGATGGCTGCTCGAGCCCCCGACGCCGACGTCGGCCGCGTGGAGGAATTCCGGCTCCGGCAGGGCGAACGCCGCGGCGAGCGCGCGGATCGTGGCCCGGCCGAGGGCTCCGAGCGACTCGTGCTCCGCCGCGAACACCCCATCGACGACCGCGAGCATCTCGGCCACGAACGGGGCGCTGCGGTAGGCCTGCCGGAGCACGTCGCGGTGCTTCCTACGCCAGTCGGTGGCGTGGTCGATGCGGCACTCGTCGATGGTCTGGCCGCGGTGCTGGTCGCGCAGCGGTACCGAGAGCCACTTGATACCGTGCTCCGTCTTCGCCTGCACGCGGCTGAAGAAGCCGCGGGCATACTGGACGTCGTCGTAGTGCACGAAGACATCCGCTAGGCGCACCTGATCGAGCAGACCGCACCAGGGGAAGTACATCGATTGAGACACGACGACCGTGCGGCGGGCCGGATGGGCGTCGGGCGTGTGCCGCGCGGGGCTCATGCCGCCTCCTGTCGATCGTCGGTGAAGGGAGCGCTCGCCACGGCCCAGCCGATCCCGCCGCGGCCCACGTGGTTGCCGCAGTACAGCATCACGGTGCGGCCGCGATGGGTGTAGAACGACGGGTAGCAGGCCATCTCCGCGTCCCAGCCCTCGGCCGAGCGGTCGAGGCCCGCCTCGTCGTCGCGGCGGACCCAGTGGACGCCGTCGACCGATGCGGCCACGCCGATCCGATACCGCTTCGCCTCGGGCGAGTCGCTGCCGCGGTACGAGTACCACATCAGCCAGCCGCCGGCGTGACGCACGACCCAGGGGGCCGACACCACCTCGCCGTCGCATGCGGCTTCGAGCACGAATCGCCCATCGGCCTGCCAGCGGATGCCGTCGCGGGATTCGGCGTGGCACACCGAGTAGACGGGCTCGGGTCCGTGGGGCGTCTGCCGCCACTCACGGCCGGAGCAGTACCACATGCGGCACCCATCGCCTCGGCGGATCACGAAGGGCGCGGCGACCATGATGGGATGCACCGGATCCTGTGCCAGAATCGGTCCCTCGAATCGCCGGGCCAACCGATCACCACCGTCGAGGATGTCGGCCACACCGATCGAGGCCTCGATGGTGACGCCGAAGCGCCGACGCTTCCAGCCGACGTAATACATGAGGTCGCCCGCGGGCGTGCGCAGGATCGACACCGGCGTGATCCCCGAGTCGTCGAACGTGCCGGGCCGGCCGAGCGGCAGCAGCGGCGTCTCGGCGACGGCGAGCACCCGCGCGGGGTCGGCAGGATCCACGTCGATGAAGGCCGGATGGGGCATGTCGTCGCCGCACCGCGACGAGAAGAGGATCCGCAGGCGGCCGTCGCCGACGTCGAAGGGAATCGGCCGCGTGGTGTGGGTCTTGAAAAACGCCCCGCCCTCGCGCGCGAAGATCCGGCCCCGCTTCTCCCAGCGGGGCAGCGGGATGGCCCGCGGATCGGCGGGCATGGCGAGGGCCCGTGCGGCGCTGCAGCTGTCGGTGGCGGTCATCGCGGTGGTCATCTCAGATCACGTCCCGAGGGATGACACGGGGCTCCGTGGGCGAGGGGGCGAACACGCTCCGGGCCGGGCAGTCCTTCATCACGATCGAGCCGGCCCCCACCACGCTCTTCTCGCCGATCGTCACGCCGTCGCGGAGGCAGGCGTTGACCCCGAGGAACGAATTGGCTCCGATCCGGCATTTGCCCGAGATCACGACCTGCGAGGTGATGAAGCAGTTGTCCTCGATGACCGAGTGGTGGCCGAGATGGTTGCCCGACCACATCGTCACGTTGTCGCCGATCCGAGTGAACGGCTGGAGCACGTTCTGCTCGAGGATGAAGCAGTTGGCACCGACCGCCTCGGCATGGTTGACCGCCCGCGGGCTCACGTAGGTCGCGAGACGGTACCCGGCCGCCGCCACCTCGTCGAACCGCTGGCGCCGGACGGCGTTGGTCTTGCGGTAGCCGATCGCCACGAAGGCCACGTAGCGTTCCGGCGGAAACCGCATGACAGCCTCAGACCAGGGCACCACCGGCCGGCCCAGCCGCGCGGCGGTGTCGGCGGCGAGGAACTCCGGCAGGTCGGTGTGGCCGACGACCTCGAAGCCCCCGTCGTGGGCGAGATAGTAGGCGGCGACCTCGGCCAGCGTGCCGGTCCCGAACACGAGCAGCGGCTCAGCCATGCCCGCACCCTCCCGGCCCCTGACGGGCGAGGTCGCGATGGAGGTAGACGGTGTATTCCCAGAGCGGGTAGGCATGGTCGAGCCGGACCCACGGTGTCAGCTCGCTCATGCACCAGGCCACGAGCTCGGCGGGGTTGCGGTAGTAGAGGTTGTCGGCCTGGTAGTTGACGTGGGTCGTCATCACGTTGAAGGCGACACCCCGCCGGCAGGCCGCGAACAGCGCGGCGATCAGCCGCCGGGCATGGGCATTCATCTCGAGCGTCGTGGCGGCGAGCTTCTGGGTGAGGATGCCGTTGCAGACCACGTAATCGAAACCGCCGGGGTCGGCCAGCGAAAGGAAGTCGCCATGGATGAACCGCCGGCCGGGATGACGACGTCGAGCCTCGGCCACCATCTCCGCGACTACGTCGATGCCGACGTAGTCGAGGTCGAGTCCCCGCTCGACGATCCGGTCGGCGAGCGCCCCGTAGCCGCAGCCCACGTCGAGCAGCGTGCCGCCCGATCGGCAGCCGTCGACGACGGCCAGCATCACGTCCTGCCGCAGCCGCGCAGCCTCCTCCCGCGGCCCCCAGTCGACGCCCTGCGACGTAGCGCCGTGGGCGAGGAAGGTGGCCCGGTAGTGGTCATGCAGCAACTGCGTCACACCGGTCACGGCAGCCCCCCAGATGACGTTCGAGCACGCGGCAGACGCGGTCGATGCCGGCGTCGTCGAGATCGTGGTAGCTCGGCAGATTGACGGCGCGGCGGTGGAGCGCCGCGGCGACCGGCGCGCCGCCGGGCCCCAGCCGTGCCGGCACCGCCAGGCCGCTCAAGGGCCAGAAGAAGACGCGGCCGTCGATGTCGGCGGCTTTGAACTCGGCCAGCAGCGTCTCGCGGTCGAAAGGCACTCCCTCGGCGACCACCACGGTCGGCATCCAGGCCCCGTTGACGGTGCCCGGCGGCTCCGGATTCATCCGCACGGGCAGCCCCGCCAGCCGCGTGCGGTACGCGGCGAGGATGCGCCGCTTGGCGGCCACGAGCTGGTCGATCCGCTCCAGCTGGCCGCAGCCGATGGCCGCCTCGACGTTCGACATCTTGTATTTGAAGCCCACGGTGTCGGGCCAGAACTGCCTCGTTTGACTGGCCGAGCGTCCGTGGTTGGAGAGCATCTGCACCCGCTCGTGGAGGGCCTCGTCGTCGGTCACGAACATGCCCCCCTCGCCGGTCGTGATCGTCTTCGTGCCGTGGAACGAGAAGGTGCCGAAGCGGCCGAGCGAACCGGCCGGCCGCCCGCGCCACGCCGAGCCGATCGCCTCGGCCGCGTCCTCGACGACCGGGATTCCGCGGCGGCGGCCGAGGTCGAGCAGCGCGTCCATGTCGCAGAGATTGCCATAGAGATGGACGGCGATGATCGCCTTCGTGCGCGGCCCGATCGCGGCCTCGGCACGCTCGGGGTCGATGCACCAGGTGTCGGGCAGCACGTCGATGAGCACGGGCGTGGCCCCGAGGTGCACGACCGGCGCGGCGCTGGCGATCCAGTTGATGTCAGCGAGAATCACCTCGTCGCCGGGACCGACGCCCAGGCCCGCGAGGCCCATGTGGAGGGCGCCGGTGCAGCTCGACGTGGCGATCGCGTGGCCGACGCCGAGGTGCTCGCGGAAGAGCCGCTCGAACCGGCCGATCCATTCATAGCACCGCTCGCCCCAGCCATGCGCCACGGCGTCGGCCGCATAGCCGATCTCGAGGTCGGTGATCGAGGGCTTCGCGTAGTGGATGCGACCGGCCATGGGCACCTCAGGCGACCTTCAGGCGGGGAATGGCGGTGACAAAACGCGTCCCCTGCCGCCGCAGGTCGGCGAGCTGCGCCTCCACCTCGGCGCGGATGTTCCAGGGGAGGATCACGACGTAGTCGGGACGCAGCGACTCGAGCTCCCGTTCGTCGACGATCGGGATCCGGCTGCCCGGAAGCCGCTTGCCCTGCTTCGCGGGATTGCGGTCGGCGACGCAGGCGATGAGCTCCGGACGCACGCCGGCGAAGTTGAGCAGCGTGTTGCCCTTCGCCGCGGCGCCGTAGGCGACGACCGTCTTGCCGTCGCGACGAGCGGCCAGGAGGAACTCCAGGAACTCGTGCTTGATCCGTTCGGCACGCCGCTGAAAGCCCTCGTAGGCGGCCCGCGACGTGAGCCCCACGGCCTTCTCACGGGCCAGCATCCGCGGCACGGAAACGTGCACCGGCCGGACGCCGGTGTCGGCCCGCTGGGCGAAGACGCGGAGGCTACCGCCGTGGGTGGGCAGTTCCTCGACGTCGAACACCGCCAGCCCATTGGTCGTGAAGATGCGCGACACGGACGTGAGGGAGAGATAGGAGAAGTGCTCGTGGTAGATCGTGTCAAACTGGGTCTCCTCGAGCAGCCGCAGCAGGTGTGGAAACTCGAAGGTCGCCACGCCGTCGGGAGCCAAGAGCGTCGCGAAGCCGGCCGTGAAGTCGTTGATGTTGGGGACGTGTGCCAGCACATTGTTGGCGGCCGTCAGGTCGGCGGCTCGTCCGGCGGCCACGAGCCGGTCGGCCAGCCCCACGCCGAAGAACTCCTCGACGACCTGCAGGCCGCGGGCCCGGGCGGCGGCGGCGGTGCTCGCCGTCGGCTCGATGCCCAGGCACGAAATGCCGCGTTCGTGCACGAACTGCAGCAGCGCGCCGTCGTTGGCGGCCACCTCGACGACGTGGCTCCGCCGTGAGAGGCCGAATCGGTCGACCATCGCCTCGACGTAGCGGCGGGAATGGTCGAGCCAGGTGCGGGAGTAGCCGCTGAAGTAGGCGTACTCGGCGTCGAAGTAGAGCGACGCGTCGGCGACGTCCTCGGTCTGCGCCAGCCAGCAGCCCTCGCAGACGAGCACCTTGAGCGGAAACCACGCCTCCGGCCCTTGCAGACGCTCCGCGGAGAGATAGGCGTTGGACGGCGGGGCCGTGCCGAGATCGACCAGCGGCAGGGAGACGGAACGGCCACAGTGACGGCAGTTCATTAGGCGGCCTCCTGACGCACGCGACATGCCTCATCGGTCGTCGCGAGGAGCGGATGAAGGCGGTCCCGGTCCGACAGTCCCGTGATCGGCTGCGGCCAGCGGATGCCGACGGCGGGGTCGAGGGGATTCAGCCCGGCCTCGGCGTCGGGCGACCAGGCCGCGGTATGAAAATAGAGCAGCTCGCAGTCGGTCGTCAGCGTCTGGAAGCCGTGGGCGAAGCCCTCCGGAATGACCAGTGCCTCGTGGCGGTCGGCCGAGAGCACGACGCCGTGCCACAGGAGCCGGGTGGGCGAGTCGGCGCGGACGTCGACGGCCACGTCGAAGACGGAGCCCCGCAGACAGGTGACGACCTTCAGCTCCGCGTGGGGCGGCCGCTGGAAGTGCATGCCACGGACGGTTCCGGCGCCGCGGGTCAGCGAGCGGTTGACCTGCACGATCCGCTGGCCCGGCGGCAGCAGGGGTGCCAGTTCGTATTCGCAGAACAGCCGCTCGAGGAAGCCGCGGTCGTCGCACCGCGGCCGGCGGGCCACCGTGAACACGCCGGCGAGGGGCGTGGGCTCGATCGTGAAGCGCCCGCTCATGCAGCCTCCACCGCCGGGCGACCCTGCACCGCGGCCGTCTCCGCCGCCCGCCCCTCGTGGGCGGCGATCTGGCCGCCGGAGGACGCCGCCCTGTCCGCCCCCTGCTGCCAGGCCCGGTGCCACGCGACCGTCTGCCCGAGCGACTCCTCGAGGCCCCAGCGTGGCCTCCCGCCGGGTCGATGCCGCGCCTTGGCGCTCTTGAGCCGGAGCGTGGTGGCCTCATGGGGGTGTTCGCCGCCGTCGTGAAGCCAGCGGGCGGCTGGCACGAGCCCGCAGAGACGCTCGACGATCCATCCGACCGGCTGCTCATCCGCGTCGGCCGGTCCAAAATTCCAGGCCTCGGCGAAGCCGTCGCGTGCCAGGAGCCGCTCGGCCAGCAGTCGATAACCGGCCAGCGGTTCGAGCGCGTGCTGCCACGGACGCGCGGCGCGCGGCGAGCGGATGGCGAGTGACTCGCCCGCGGCGTTGGCCCGCAGGACATCGGGCACCAGGCGATCGACCGCCCAATCACCTCCGCCGATCACGTTGCCGGCCCACGCCGTCGCCAGCCTGGCGCCAGCCGCCGCCAGAAAGGACCGCCGGTAGGCGTCGCAGACGGGCTCGGTGCGGGCCTTGCTCGCCGCGTAGGGGTCGACGCCGCCCAGCGGCTCGGCCTCGCGATACGGCCACTCCCATTCGCGGTTGTCGTAGACCTTGGCGGTGGTCACCACCACCACCGCCGGCACCATGCCGCACGTCCGCACCTCCTCGAGCAGCCTGACGGTGCCCAGCACGTTGACGTCGAAGGTCGCGACCGGCTCGGCATAGGAGCGGCGGACGAGCGGCTGGGCCGCGAGATGGAAGACGACCTCCGGCTGTGAGTCGCGGAGGCAACGCCGCAGGGCCTCCGCGTCGCGGACGTCCCCCCGCGTGTCGCTGGCGAGCAGGCTTCCCAGGCCGCAGCCGGCCAAGAAACTCGGCGTGGTCGGCGGATCGAGCGTGAACCCGTGGACGCGGGCGCCGGCGATGGCCAGGCTGAGGGCGAGCCACCCTCCCTTGAAGCCCGTGTGGCCGGTGATCAGGACGCGACGGTCGTTCCACATCGTCGATGCTCCCGCCGTCAGGCGACTCGCAACCTGGTCGCGAGCCCGGTCGGGGCCACGGCCCACGGAGCCTGGCCCGACTGCCAGAGTTTCTCGAGCAACTGCTTGTCACGGAGCGTATCCATGCACTGCCAGAAGCCCAGGTGGCGGTAGGCCGCCAGCTGACCGTCGGCGGCGAGCCTCTCGAGGACGTGGTACTCCAGGCTCGTCTCGTCCCCGTCGAGATAGTCGAAGACCGCGGGCTCGCAGACCATGAAGCCCCCGTTGATCCAGCCCTCACCCGTCTGCGGCTTCTCAGAAAAGCCGACCACGTCGTTCCCGTCAAAACAGATGCCGCCGTACCGGGCCGGCGGGCGGACGGCGGTCAGGGTCACCACCCGTCGCTGCCGATGATGGAACGCCACCAATGCGTCGACGTCGACGTCGGAGACGCCGTCTCCGTAGGTGAGCAGGAAGGTGCCCTGCCCGAGCCAGTCACGGAGCCGACGCACGCGCCCGCCGGTGTTGGTCTCGGCTCCGGTGTCAACGAGATGGACCCGCCAGTCCATGGCCCGCGCCTCGGCACGGTCGATACGGCCCGAGCCGAGGTCGACCGTCATGCTGCCCATCAGTTCAACGCAGTCCATGAAGAACCGCTTGATCTGATCCCCTTTGTAGCCCAGGGCGACCACGAAGTCGTGCAGCCCGAAGCCCGCGTAGTGCGACAGGATGTGCCAGAGGATCGGCCGGCCGCCGATTTCGACCATCGGCTTCGGCCGGATCTCGGTCTCCTCCGCCAGCCGCGTGCCCTGGCCTCCTGCGAGAACGGCGACATGCATGGGGATGGTTCCTCGAACGCGTTGGGTGTCAGGCGGCCCGCGGTGCGGCGATGCCCGCGGCGGCACCACGGGCGAAGTCCAGTAGTTCGCGGGTGTACTCGCGCCACGACGGCCAGGTCGCGGCCGCCGCCTCGCGGGTCAGCCGCCCGAGCAGCCGCGGATCGGAGACGAGCCGGCCGATGGCCGCGGCGATGGCGGCCGTATTCTCAGGGTCGACCAGCAGGCAGCCTCCGGTGATGTCGGCCACCTCCCGCATGCTCCCGCGATCGCTTGTCAGACAGGGTCGCCCGCGGCGGACGCTCTCGATGATCGGCAGCCCGAGCCCCTCGTCGAGCGAGCAGTAGACGGTGAACGCAGCCTGTGCATAAAGCGCGTGCAACTCGTCGTCAGCGACGCACTCCTGCAGGGCCAGACGGTGGCCGCCGGCCACGGCGGCCGCGAACTCCTGCCGGAAGGGACCGTCGAGCCAGCCCGCGTTGCCGACGAACAGACCGAGGAAGTCGGCACCGGCCGCTTGGGCCTTGACCATGGCCCGCAGGATGCGGCGCTGGTTCTTCCGCGGCTCGATCGTGCCCACGCAGAGCACGATCGGCCGCTCACCGGCGACTGAGCCGGTCGATCCGCAGGTGCCGAAATCGGCGCCGAGATGGTGCACAGCGATCCTGGGCGGCGGCCAGCGATCGGGCAGGACGTCGAGCAGGCTCTCGAGGTTCTTCCGGACGGCATGGCTGATGCAGGAGACCGCCTCCACGTGCCGCAGCAGCGATAGGGTGCGGAGGTACACCGAATGGGTGTGGGCGGCGAACAGTTCCGCCCGCCGCACGGGCAGCGCGTCGTAGAAGACGAGCGTGGTGCGGACCGGCGTCGCCTCCGTCACGAGCCGAACCGCCTCCAGATGGAGCGTGCCGCCGATCAGTTCGGGCAGGACGAGGGGCTCTCGCCAGAGGAACACCGTCGGCTGGCAGAGCCGCCGCTCCTCGGCACGGCGGCGGTGCCGACGGATCGTCCGCTCGATGCGCCACCGCGGCCAGTCGGCGGCCCGCGCGAGGGCCCGCCAGGCCCGTGCCGCGACCGACGCGTCGGGCACGGGGGAGGGTATGGGGCGTGGTGGTGGCGACCGCACGGTGGCGACCTCTTCGGCGACCAGCGGCACGAAGCCACGGCTACGGTCGTCCCACCGGACGAGGAGCGCGCCCGGCACCACCTCGGGAAGATGCTGCGCGAGGCTGCGAACCACCCGCTGGATGCCGCTCGTGAAGTCGACCTGTGCGGTGTACGTGACGTCCAGGATCGGCACACCCGCGGCGACCTTCACCAGCTCGGCGGCGGCCTGCGGGGCCGCGGCGTCGGGATGCGTGACGAGTGCCTCGTGCAGCGCCGCGACCGAGCCCCGCCCGAAACACGCCCGCAGGGCGGCGTCTTCCTGATGGGCCGGCAGTCGGCCATGGAACGCCTGAATCAGCAGATAGGCGCGCTGCCGCCAGGCCCGCTCGGACGCGGGTCCCTCGGCATCCGTCGGAAAGGCATCGACGACCTGTTGCACGAAGTCGATGCCCGTCGACCGGACGAGGCCGACCGCCGTGCAGATCGTCTTGCAGCGACGCGCGACCGACCAGGCGAAATGTTCCTGCCGACTCATCCGGCGACTCCACGACCGTCTCGGCGCGTGGCATGAGTCTGTCTGCCGTACGCGGTGGGGTGAGTAGCACATCATCCCAATGCGGCTCAATCCCGAATCGCCGCTCCCCCCAGCCTGTCCTCGCCGACCAGGGCGACCCAGCCCGCCCCGATCACCAGGTTGCACGGCCTCCGATACCGCACGTGCCACATCCCCTGCACGCGCCGGCGGGCGCACGTCGCCGGCGGCGACTCGCGGACCATCGCGTCGACGCCAGGCCCCAGGCCAAGTCGGTTGTGACCACCCCGCGGGCGGCCCATCCTGGCGGCTGGGCATGGATCTTTCCCTGTTCATCACGGTCGGCCTCATCTTTCTGGTGACGTCGGTCGCCGGCTACCTGTGATCACGGATCACGGACCGCTGCCTGCGTTCCTTCCACTGCTTCAACGTCACGCTGCAGAAGACCGACGGCAAGCCGGTCTGGGGGCGGATGGAGCTCTCCGCCGGCGGCATCAAGTTCACCTTTCCGCAGCGGACGGGAAGCGAGGCGACGAAGGCGTCGTATCTGCTCTATGTCGGGGGGTACA
>Ga0194129_10005051_pt1 | contig 17094 bp, 17 predicted proteins | sample TA2KigCa35mmetaG_FD_150862 | JGI IMG/M metagenome (GOLD analysis project Ga0194129, IMG submission 150862) | Freshwater microbial communities from Lake Tanganyika, Tanzania - TA2015038 Kigoma Deep Cast 35m | ecosystem: Environmental > Aquatic > Freshwater > Lake | place: Tanzania: Lake...
CGCTCACGCGGTTGGGGCTTCCGGTGCGGGATCCGGGGAGGTGCGCCGCGGGTTGAAAACCCGCGCTCCGAGGCGAGCAGGGATGTGGGTTGAAAACCCGCGCTCCGAGGCGAGCAGGGACGCGGGTTGGCAAACCCGCGATCCGGAGGGAGCGGGGGTAGCCGCGACGGCCTCACCCGAGGCCGCGGAAGTTGGGCCGCAGCCGCCAGGCTCCCGATGCGTGCGGGCGGAGGATCCCCACGAGGTCTCCCGCCTCGTCGATCGCCGCGGCGGCGGCTGCCGCCACATCGCACGGCACGAGGGCTCCGCGGATGGCGCGGTCGAGCAGGTCGCCCGCGAGCGTGATCCGCGGCAGGTGCGGCACGGCGGCGATCGCCGGCGCGAGTGCGACGCGGGCCGACTCGGGCGAGATCGCCGCCAGCGGCACGGCCGTCTCGCGGGCGAACGGGCCGACCGCCGTGCGGACCAGCGACTCCATCACCGCCCTCGTCCCGAGCGTCGCGGCGAGATCCCGGCCGAGCGCCCGCACGAACGTGCCCGACGAGCAGACCAACTCGACCGCCAGCCGCGGCCAGTCGTACGCCGTCACCTCGAGCCGGTCGATCCGCACCGGCTTCTCGGCCAGCTCGAGCGGTCGGCCGCGTCGCGCGAGCCGGTAGGCCCGCTTGCCGCCGACGTGCACGGCCGAGTAGGCGCACGGCCTCTGGAGGATCGCCCCCCGAAAGGCCGGCAATGCGGCCTCGACCTCATCGCGGCTCGGCCGGCGGGGATCGGCCTCCTCCTCCAGCGGCGTCTCGAAGTCGTCCGACGGGCTCGACCGCCCGAGGAGGAAGGTTGCGGCGTAGTGCTTGGGAAGCTCGTGCACGAAGTCGACCAGCCGCGTGGCATGGCCGACGCAGACCACGACCACCCCCTCGGCGAGCGGATCGAGCGTGCCGGCGTGGCCGACCGCCTTGGTGGCCAGCGCCCGGGCCACCACGTCGACGACGCCCCGCGACGTCACGGCCGGCGGCTTGTCAACCGGGATCACACCCGACGATGGGAAACGCATACAGCTCCGCGATCTCGGCCGGGGTCCGTGCCGCCAGCGACATCCGCTCGCGGATTGCCCGCGGGTCGGCCCCGGCCCCGGCCACCAGCCGATCGAACTTCAGGTCGACGACGGCGGCAGTCTGGGCGGCGTTCGCCCGGGCGTGGCCCAACGGAAACGACACCAGCGCCCCGCCCACGCGGCCGAGCGCCCCGTGGTCGATCGCCACGCTGGTGGGGATGCCCTCGGGATAGCGGGCGTCGTAGTCCGGCCCGCCGTGCTCGATCGCCATCGTGCCGATCAGCCGGGCGATCGCCGGGTCGGCCAGCGCCGTAGGCGAGTAGTCCTCGGGGAGCAGCATCAGCGACTCCCAGCCGATCGGCCGGCCCGACCGCACCGCGGCGCGGGCCTTGAGCAGCGTCTTGGCGAGGATGTAGGGAAGGGAGTGGTCGGCCGACTGCCGCGTGGTCGGCGTCCGCTTGGCCGGGTCGGCGATGATCGAGAAGGCCGGCTCGTAGATCCGCACCGTGATCCCGCGGATGCCGTCGAGGTCGGCGGCGAGCCCCGGATGGGCCGCGAACAGGTCGACCAGCGACTGCAGGGCCCCCGCCGACTGGTGCTCGTAGAGCCCGAGCTTGAAGTGCATCGAATGGATCGCGAAGACGTCGCCGCCGACGCCCAGTTCGAGGTCGAAGGGGCTGCGGCCGTCGGGGCAGGGCTCGTTGCGCCGGTAGATCGCCAGCGGGTTGCGGAACACGTCGAGCGGCCCCACGAAGCCGGCGAGCGCCCGCCGCGCGGCCATCACGGCCACTTCGGACGAGAGCGCCGCCGACGCCCCCTTGCTGTCGGAGAGCTGGTGGCCCGCCCGGATGGCGCGGAAGGGGACGTAGTGCGCCACGACCATCCCGATCGCCGACTCGATCTGCTCGGGGGTGCCGCCGAGCGCCGCCGCCCAGGCGACCGCCGCGGCGACCGCCCCGTGGTGGACATGGTCGATGGCGTAGCGCCGCAGCGCGAACACCTCGGCCAGCCGGCCGCGGATTTCGTCGATCAGGAGCATCAGCCGCAGCGTGTCGCCCCCTCCCAGGCCCGCCTCCCCCGCCGCCGCCACGGCCACGGGGTAGTAGTCGTTGTGGCCGAACTCACCCGCGGTCCGCCCCCTGGCGGCGTCGTGGCCGAAGTTCGTCCCGTTGGAGTCCCACTCGCGGACCGCGGCGGCGTTGGCCGCGACGGCCCGCTCGACGAGGCAGCGTTGTGCCGAGCCGAAGCAGACGGCCCCGCGGCTCCCCGCCATCGGCGGCGTGGCCAGGGCCTCGCGGCGGAGCACCGTCGGCGCGTTGGCGGCGGCGGCGATCGCCGACACGCCGCAGCCGACGCTGTCGAGGTGAAACCGCTCCAGCAGCGCCAGCGTCGCCGCGCCGATCGGCCGTGGATCGCGGACCAGGAAGTCGACGGCGTAGTCGGCCAGGCCGCGGGCCTGGTTGGAGTCGGCGGGCAACAGCCGTGTGGTGCCTCGGTCGGTGGGCATGCGTTCCTCGGGACGTCCGGCGGCGTCGCCGGGGCGGTTGTTGTACCCGAATGGATTCCCGGCGGCTTGGGGGGGCCAGCGGTCGGCAGGTACACTCCGACAGATGCAGCCGACGCAGTTGGGCCCGTACACGATCACCGGCACGCTCGGCAGGGGCGGCATGGGGGCCGTCTACGAGGCGAGCGACGGGGGCACCGGCGGACCGGTCGCGGTCAAGACGCTGGCGGCGCACCTGGGCGACGACCCGGCGATGCGCCGCCGGCTGCTCGCCGAGATCGAGGCGCTCAAGGGCCTGCGGCACCCCGGCATCGTCCGGCTGCTGGCGTTCGGGGAGCAGGACGGCCTGCCCTATTTCGCGATGGAGCTCATCCGCGGCCAGAGCCTCGAGCAGCTGCTTCGCGCCGGGCAGCGGTTCGACTGGCGGACGACGGTCGACGTGGCGCTGGCCATCACGCGGGCGCTCAAGTCGGCCCACGACCATGGGGTCGTCCACCGCGACCTCAAGCCCGCGAACCTGCTGTTTCCCGATGATCCAGCCGTCGACGGGCCGGTCAAGCTGGCCGACTTCGGCATCGCGCGGCTGTTCGGCGACTCGGGGCACACCCTGGTCGGCACGGTCGTGGGGACGGCCGAGTACATGGCGCCCGAGCAGGCTGCCGGCGGCCCGATCGATCATCGAGTCGACCTCTACTCGCTGGGCCTGGTGATCTACGCGATGCTTGCCGGCCAGCCGCCGTTCCGCGGCGGCGCGCCGTCGGAGGTGCTGCGGAGGCAGCGGACGGAGACCCCGCCACGCCTCTCCGCGGCGGTCGCCGACGTGCCCCGGGCGCTCGACGGCCTCGTCGACCGACTGCTCGCCAAGGATCCCGGACGCCGGCCGGCCAGCGCGCTAGCGGTCGGCCGACTGCTCTCGGCCATCGAGGGCCCGGCCGCCGACACGGCCTCCGCGACGGGAATCGACACGTCGACGGCCGGAGCCGCCGCGGGGCGGGGAGACCACGACCACGGTGTCGACCTGCTCGCCCCGACCCTGGCGGACGGGCTCGAGGGCGGCGTCGCCCCGATCGCAGGAACGCATCGGGTCGACGGCCGAGCCGCCACGCTGCCCAGTTGGCCGGTGCCCGCGGCGGACGGCGCCTCGTCCGGCAGCCTCGCCCGTCAGCCCACGGCGCCGGATCGTGAACGCGTCATGCTGGAGACACTCCCCGCAGCGAGCCGGTTCGTGACGCTCGAAGACCTGCACCGGGCGGCCCGCGAGGCGGAGCGCTCGCGCTGGTGGCGGGATGCGGCTGTGCGCATCGCGTCGGGAATCGGCATCGCGGCGGTGCTCGTCGGCGGCGGCCACGCGCTGCTGCGGCGGCCGACCGCCGACGAACTGCACAAGCGGATCATGGCGCTGGCAGGTGATCCCGACGCCGATCTGCGGGATGCCCGCCCGCTGATCGCCTCGTTTCTCGAGCGGCACGGCGGCGATCCGCGGGCTGCCGGGATCCGCGACGTGGGCCATCGGCTCGACCTCAACACGCTCGAGAAGCGGGTGCAGCGGCAACGGTTCGGCGGCGGGCCGCTGCCGGGGGTGGAGCGGGAGTACCGGGCCGCCATGGAGCGGCAGGCCGACGGCCCGGAGGCCTGCCTCGCGGCCCTCGAAGCGGTGCTGGCCCTGCACCCCGACGTCTCCGCGACGGCCGCGGAGGCCGCCCTGCCTCCAGAAGAGCGGACGTCGCTGTGGCTCGATCTGGTGCGCCGCCGGATCGCCGAGCTGCAGGACCGGATGCAGCGCGACCGCGACGCCGACCTGGCAAGCGCGGTCGCGACGCTCGCCGCAGCGGCTGGTCTCGCGGAGCAGGCCGACGCTGCCGAAGACGAGCAGGCCCGGGCCGACTTCGACCGCCGGCGGTGGCGATTGCTCACGGGGCTCGTCGACCTCTACGGCGACAAGCCCCACGTGGCCGAGCAGGTGGATCGGGCACGCGCCCTCTTGTCGGAGATGCCGGCCGCGGCGGAGGATACCCCGCAGCCATGAAACCGACCCCGCCCGACCGCACCGCCGACCGGCGCCGCAGCAGCCACGCGGCCTTCGCCCGCGCCCGCGCGGTGATCCCCGGCGGCGTGAACTCCCCGGCCCGCGCCTTCGGCGGCGTGGGGGGGGAGCCGATCTTCTTCGCTTCGGCGCAGGGTCAGCACCTCACCGACGTCGACGGCAACCTCTACCTCGACTACATCGGCTCGTGGGGCCCCATGATCCTCGGCCACCGCCATCCGCGAGTGGTGGCCGCGATCGGGAAGTCGCTCGCCACCGGAACCAGCTACGGAGCGCCGACGGAGGGGGAGAGCAAGCTCGCCGAACTGATCATCGCCTGCGTGCCGTCGATCGAGAAGGTGCGGCTGGTGAGCTCCGGCACGGAGGCGGCGATGAGCGCCGTGCGGCTGGCCAGGGGGTTCACGGGCCGCGACGTGATCGTGAAGTTCGCCGGCAACTACCACGGGCACGTCGACAGCCTGCTGGTGGCAGCCGGATCGTCGGCCGCCACGCTCGGCGTGCCGAACTCGCCGGGCATTACCGCGGGCACGGCCCGCGACACGGTCGTCCTCGAATACAACGAGCCGGAGGAACTCGAGGCGCTGTTCCGGGCGCGCGGGGGCGAGATCGCGGCGGTGCTCCTGGAGCCCGTGGTGGGCAACATGGGGCTCGTCGTGCCCTCGGCCGAGTTCCTCACGGCCGCCCGCGACCTGACGCGCCGCCACGGGGCGCTGCTGGTCTGCGACGAGGTGATGACGGGGTTCCGGCTGGCGCTCGGCGGCGCGCAGCAACTGCTCGGCATCGAGCCCGACCTGACCACGCTCGGCAAGATCGTGGGGGGCGGGCTGCCGCTGGCCGCGTACGGCGGCCGGGCCGACGTGATGGACCACGTGCTGCCGGCGGGGAAGGTCTTCCAGGCCGGCACGCTCTCCGGCAACCCGCTCGCCGTCGCCGCGGGCACCGCCACGCTCGAGCAGCTCCGCGATCACCCGCCCTATGCCCACCTCGAACGGCTGGGCGGCCGCCTCGAAGCGGGTTTTCGGGATGCGGCCGCCGCGGCGGGGATTACGGCCTGGATCGCCCGGGTCGGCAGCATGATGACGATCTTCTTCCAGCGCGGCACCTCGCCGGTGCCGGTGACGGGCTGGCGGACCGCGGCGGCGAGCGACACCGACCGCTACGCGGCCTTCTTCTGGGGCATGATCGACCGCGGTGTCTACCTGCCCTGCAGCCAGTACGAGGCGCTGTTCATCTCGGCGTGCCACACCGAGGCCGACATCGACCGCACGACCGCCGCCGCCGCGGCCTGCCTCGCCGACGTGGCGAAGCAGCCCTCGACCGCCCCGTAGCGCGGGTTTTCCAACCCGCGTCCCACCGCCCCCGTAGCGCGGGTTTTCCAACCCGCGTCCCACCGCCCCCGTAGCGCGGGTTTTCCAACCCGCGTCCCACCGCCCCCGTAGCGCGGGTTTTCCAACCCGCGTCCCACTCCCTCCGGCCGCCCCGGCCGCGTCACCGCCGGACGCCCAGCCCCACCCCGGCGTGCCGTCAGCTCAGATGAAAGTCGAGCACGAGCGGCAGGTGGTCGCTGGCGACCTTCGCGAGGCTCGTGCGCACCACGCGGGCATGGCGGACGTCGATCCGGCCGCGGACGAAGGCCTTGTCGAGCGCCCCGATCGGCAGCCAGGCCGGGAAGGTGCGAAACCGCGAGATCGGTGCGGTCACCTGCTGGAAGCCTCCGGCCGCCAGGGTGCCGGCGGCGAGGGAGTTGCGCCAGTCGTTGAAGTCGCCGACGAGCAGCGTGGGGTGCATGTCGGCGGAACGGAACAGCATGTGGCCGAGAAGGCGGTCCACCTGCCACCGCCGCTCCGACTCCGCGAGCCCCAGGTGCGTGTGCACGAGGTGCAGCGGTCCCTCCGGCGACTCCACCACCAGGAGCTGGGCGCCCCGCGGCTTCCGGCTGCCGTGGCGCAGGGTGATCCGGTGCCGGCTCGACACCGGCCACCGGGAGAGCACGAGATTGCCGTAACCGCCCCCCGCCACGGCCACGGTGGGCTGAAAGACCGCGTGGCAGTGCAGCTGGCGGGCGAGCATCCGCGGCTGGTCGTGGTGGCCGCTGCGGCGCACGTGGCGGTCGACCTCCTGGAGGCAGATCAGGTCGGGATTCTCGGCCTCGATGCAGTCCACGATCCGCGCGAGCGAATACCGCCGATCACGGCCGCCGATTCCCTTGTGGATGTTCCAGCTGAGCAGCCGCATCAGCCGCCAAGCTCCTGCCGCCGCCGTACGAACAGCCGCTGCACTCGGGCCGCGCAGGGCCGGCCGTCCGCGGCGAGCGTGCCGCAGCGGGCGTCGGGGGCCGTGGCCGACGTGACCACCGCGCGGACCTTCGTGAGGTCGCCCGATTCGATCGCCGCATCGACATCATCCGGCGAGAGGCCGTGGCAGGCGCACAGCGGCGCCTCGGGATCCTTGGGCCAGAACAGTCCGCGGGCCAGCGACGTGGGAATCGACCGTTCGAGCAGGTCGAAGTAGGCCACCTCGCAGGTGTCGGTGCCGCAGAAGTAGGTCGGCTCCGCCAGGCTGTCGGCGGAGCCGGCATGCGCGGCGAGCGTGTCGGAGGTCACCTGCACACCGACGACGCTGCACCGCGGGCAGCGCGGCGGCTCGGCGGAATCGGGCTCCCGACAGAAGGCTTTGTTCACGCCTCTCATCGTAGCTCGTCCGCCCCGGCGGGATGCCCGGCCGCGACGCGTGCTCCGCTGGTAGACTCCGGTGGCATGCAGGCCCACGACGACATCCGGATCGGGACGCTCGTGCCGGCCCACGAGCGAACGGCGGAGGTGATCCGCGGGCTGCTGCCGCTCGGCTTCGAGAGCTTCCAGGTCAGTTTCGGCCGCAGCGTCGGCGAGTTTCCGGTCGAGCGGCTGGCCGACTCGATCCGCGGCGTGCTCGAGGGGCACCCGGCCCCCGCGGGCGAACCGGCGCCGCGAGTCAGCGCCGTCGGCGTCTACGGAAACCCCCTGACGAGTCCCGAGACGGTTCGCGACTGGGAGCGGCTGATCGACGCGGCCGGTCGATTCGGCTGCGACGTGGTGGCGGGATTCGCAGGCCGGATCCCCAACCGGCCCGTGCCCGACTCGCTCCCCGCGTTCGCCGCCACCTTCCGGCCGCTCGCCCGGCGGGCCGAGGACCGCGGCGTGCGCATCGCCTTTGAAAACTGCGAGAAGCGCGGCACGTGGCTGACCGGCGACTGGAACATCGCCCATGCCCCGGACGCCTGGGACGCGATCTTCGCGACGGTCGAGAGCCCGGTCCTGGGCCTCCAGTGGGAGCCCTGCCACCAGCTGCTGAGCTTCGCCGATCCGGTCTCACAGATTCGCCGCTACGCCAACCGGATCTGGCACGTCCACGGGAAGGACGCCACGATCCTCTGGCACGTGGTCCGCGAGCGCGGCATCCGCGGCGCCGTTCCCTACGCCGAGCATCGGCTGCCCGGATTCGGCGACACCGACTGGACCAGGCTGATCGGCACGCTCCGCGGAGCCGGCTGGCGGGGCTCGATCGACATCGAGGGCTACCACGACCCCGTGTTCCGCGACGCCCTGGAGACGACCGGCCAGGTCGCCGCCCTCAGGCATCTTCAGGGCTGCCGAGGGGGGACCTTCGTGCCGAATCCTTGGTGACGGCGGCGATCCGGCGACGCCCGCTCCGTGGACCGGTCCGCGTCGCACGCGGAGCCGATCAGCCGATCACCAGCACCGCGATGGCCACGACGACGGCCCCGATGCTCACGGGAACCGCGGCCCACGAGCGACCGGTGGCGGCAAACCGCTTCCGTCGCTCCTCGATCGGCAGGCCGAGGAGTTGCTCCAGGTCGGCCACCGAGATCGGAGCGGAGAGCACGGCGTTGGCGCCGGCCTCGCGAGCGGCCTGCTCCGCGACGGCATGCTGCCGGGTGCCCGAGCCCCAGTCGCTCATCAGGGCCATCTTCGCGTCACCGCGCCGAGCCTGCAGGAGGCCCGCGAAGTCCTCTCCGGACATGTCGTCAAGTTCCGCGGCGATCAGCCACGCGTCGACGTCGATCCGGTCAGCGATCTTCAGGGCGGATGCGCCGGCGGAGCGGAGATGCAGGTCGATGCGGCCCCTGCGAGCGCTCGCTGCCAGAGTCGTGTAGGCGTCGAATCGGGGATCGACGACGACCACGCTCGGAACGCGAGACGACTCCACCTTGGCGCACAGCGGACTGACGGAGCTGACGGCAGCGACGACCATGACTGGATTCCTTCGTGGAAAGCGGTGACGAACGATGCGTTGTGAAGGTGAGTGGTGCGTCTCGTCGGACCGACCGACTAGACGAACGACACGATCGAGATGAACAGGCCGATCGGGACCAGGCAGAAGACGACGTCGAGCATCGTCAGCGTCCGGGCGACGGCGTAGCCGGGGAGTCGACTCACGAGCGGTCCTCCGCAGCGGCCTTCTTCACCGACTTGCGACGGAGCAGCGACCGGCCGCAGAGCACGCCACCGAGGGCCATGCCGGCAAGCACGATGGCGGGGGGTTCCGGGGCCACGAGCGCGGTCATCATTTCGACGTTGACGTCCTCGACCACGATGACGGCCGGACCGAGATCGACGCCGAACAGCGATTCATTCTCGCCAGCCCAGGCCAGTGAACCCGGAGCGGTGGTCGCCAACGGAGCGGTCAGCACCGAGTCGGGGTGGATCGAGGCGAGAACCGGGGAAGCGTCTGCGGATCCGCAGGCGAAGAGGGCCGAGGCGGCCGAGACGAGGCCGATGGTGATGAAGTTCATGCTAGTTCTCCTTGCGTAAGGCTTTGACGGTGAAACCCGGCCGGGCTGGCCGGCATCCCGCGACGCCCTGAGCGTCCCGCGACGACATGAAGCAAATGCAAGCACCGTGCCAAACGGGTCGAGCTTTTTGTTTTTCGGGCCGCCGGCGCCAAAAAAACCGGTTTCGCCCGGGTGTTATCGACTTTTCGCTCTGTGCGGGCCCCGGGGGGTGCCAGCCTGCGGGTGCTGCGGGGTGGAGCGATTCGCCCCACCCCAGCCCCCGGGGGTGGAGCGATTCGCCCCACCCCGACCTCACAAGTGGGGCGATTCGCTCCACCCACATCGCCTGCCGGACGCCGGGTCCCAGCCCCCGGGGACGCTGGTGCTACCCTGACCTTCTATGGACGCACTCTCGTCGGGGACCCTGTGGAACGATGCCTGGCGGTGGCTTGCCGCCGCCTGGCCCCATCTGACGGCCGCCGCCATCGCCGCCCTCACGATCGGGGCCTCGGCGCACGCGATCCTCGTCAAGCGGGACACGCGGTCGACGATCGGCTGGGTGGGCCTGATCTGGCTGTCGCCGGTCTTCGGGGCCATTGCGTATGCCGTCCTGGGGGTGAACCGGATCCGCTCCCGGGCCAGCCAGCTGCGGGCCGGCCAGGCCCGGATCTCCCACTTCCTGGCGCCTGCCGTGGCCCCGGTCGATCGGCTCCGTGAGGCCGTGGGACCCGACGAGTCGCCGCTCCGATCCCTTGCCACGCTGGTCGGCAACGTCACCGACCGCCCCCTCGTCGACGGCAACGCGATCGAAACCCTGGCGGGTGGCGACGAGGCGTACCCCCGGATGCTGGAGGCGATCGAGCACGCCCGGCACAGCGTCGGCCTCGCGTCCTACATTTTCGACAACGACCCCACCGGGCGGATGTTCGCCGAGGCGCTCGGCCGGGCAGCCACGCGGGGCGTGGCGGTGCGGGTGCTCGTCGACGGGATCGGCGCCGCCTACACCTTTCCGCCGATCACCGGCGTGCTTGCCGCCCAAGGCGTGACGGTGGCCCGCTTCCTGCCCACCACCGTCCCCATCTACTTCGCCTACGCCAACCTGCGGAACCACCGCAAGATCCTGGTGGTGGACGGCCGGGTGGGATTCACCGGGGGCCTCAACATTCGCGACGGCTGCTGGCTGGCCCACCAGCCCCGCCATCCGGTCCGCGACACCCACTTCCGCCTCGAAGGGCCGGTCGTCGCCCAGCTGCTCGAGGTGTTCGTCGAGGACTGGGCCTTCGCCGCCGACGAGACGCTCGACGGTCCGGCGTGGCGTCCGGCACTCGACCCGGCCGGCGGCATGCTGGCCCGGGGCATCCGCTTCGGCCCGGACGACCCCGACATCGGCCGGATCAAGCTCGTGCTGGTGGGCGCGCTGGCGGCGGCCCAGAAGTCGGTGCGGATCATGACGCCCTACTTCCTGCCCGACGACGCCATCTTCCAGGCCCTCGACGTCGCCGCGATGCGGGGCGTGGAGGTCGACATCGTGCTGCCGGAGGACAACAACCTCACGCTCGTGAGCTGGGCGAGCGACGCCATGCTCTGGCAGGCCTTGGGGCGGGGCTGCAACGTCTGGATGTCGCCCCCGCCGTTCGAGCACACGAAGCTGATGGTCGTCGACCGCGGCTGGGCGATGTTCGGCAGCGGCAACTGGGACGAGCGGAGCATGCGGCTCAACTTCGAGTTCAACGTGGAGACCTACGACCGCGACCTTGCGGGCCGACTCGACGCCCGGATCAGGGGCGTCATCGCCCGCTCCCGCCGGCGGACGCTCGCCGACGTCGACGGCCGCAGCCTCCTGGTCCGGCTCCGCGACGGCATCGCCAGGTTGTTCAGCCCCTACCTCTGACACGGACTCCACGTGGGATCCCGCACCGGAAGCCCCAATCGCGTGAGCGATGGGGACTGAGCCGCGCGTGGCGCGGGCACGGGCAACCCCGAGCCTGGGTTCCTGCCCTTCGGAACGCGGGTCTCCAACCCGTGCCGAACGGCAAACCGTCATCCGTCACCGCGTCAGCAACGCGCCCGAACCACGCCGCACACCTGGTCGACGCTTCCGCGAACGGTCCGCGAGCCGGTTTCCCCCGACGGGCCGACCGCCGCGTTGCCAACGGGGGCAGGGCGGGGATATAGAGTCAGTGATGACCGGAGCCGCACCGCCGATCCCCGCCGCAGCCGACGCCGTCGACCAGCTCCGCGCGGTCGGCCGCGAGTTCCACGGCCGCTCGTGGTCGCTGGGCACCAGCAGCAACTACAGCGTCGTCACGGCCCGCGAGCCGTTGGAACTGCTGGTCACGGCCAGCGGGAAGGACAAGTCGGCCCTCGGCCGCGACGACTTCGTCCGCGTCGACGCCGCCGGCCGCGTGGTCGACGGCTCGAGCCGGCGGTCATCGGCGGAGACGCTCCTGCACTGCACGCTCGCCGGCATGATCCCGTCGGTCGGCGCGGTGCTCCACACCCACTCCGTCTGGGGCACGATCCTGTCCGCGGCCGACCTGCCGCGGGGCGGCCTGCGGATCGCGGGCTACGAAATGCTCAAGGGCCTCGAGGGCATCGGCACGCACGACACCGTCGAGGAGGTGCCGATCTTCGCCAACACGCAGGACATGGTCGACCTCTCCGTCCGCGTCCGCCGCCACTTCGCCGGCGTCGATTGGACGCAGCCGGGACGCCCCGCCGCCCACGGTTTTCTGCTCGCCGGCCACGGCCTCTACACCTGGGGCGGCGACCTGGCGGAGGCCCGGCGGCACGTCGAGATCTTCGAGTTCCTGTTCGAGTGCGTCGCCCGGGCGCGGATGCTGCCGCCGGGCGACCGGTCGCCCGCCGCGACCGGCCACCGGCAGGTGCAGCAGCAACAGCAGCAGTAAGGCCGCCGCCCCCACCCGGCTCCGGAGGTTTCCATGGCCATCGTGACCGTGCCCGTCGAGAACCGGCGGCTGACCGATCCCGCCGAGATCAAGGCGTTCCTCGCCGACCGCGGCCTCCGCTACGAGCGCTGGCCGCTCGAGGACCGCGTCGACCCGGCGGCCCCGGCCGACACGATCCTCGCCGCCTACGCCCCCGAGATCGACGACCTCAAGCGGCGGGGCGGGTTCGTCACCGCCGACGTCGTCGACGTCTACCCCGACACGCCGAACCTCGACGCGATGCTGGCCAAGTTCTCCAAGGAACACACCCACACCGAGGACGAGGTGCGGTTCATCCTCCAGGGCCGGGGCGTGTTCCACATCAACCCCGGCGACCGGCCCGTGTTCGCGATCGAGGTCTGGGCCGGCGACCTGATCAGCGTGCCGCTCGGCACGCGGCACTGGTTCGACCTCTGCACCGACCGCCGGATCCGGGCCATCCGCCTGTTCCAGGACACGAGCGGCTGGACGCCCCACTATCTCGTCGACGGCGTCCACGGCGGCTACGAACCCCTCTGCCTCGGCCCGGCCTGGGTCGCAGGCGACGGAAGGACCGGCTCGTGATCGTGTTCGACGGCCGGGGCATCCTCCTCGACGTCGAGGGAACGACGTCGTCGATCTCGTTCGTCTACGACGTGCTGTTCGAGCACGCCAAGCGGAACGTGGCGGCGTTTCTCGCCACCCGCGCGGCCGAACCGCAGGTCCGCGCGGCAGCCGGCGGACTCGCCGCCGCGGTCGGACTGCCGCCCGAGGTCCTCGACGACCCGACGGGCGTCTCGCGGCTGGCGCTGGCCGCGATCGACCTGATGAACCGCGACGTCAAGGAGACCTCGCTCAAGGCCCTCCAGGGCATGATCTGGCGCGGCGGCTACGAGTCGGGCGAGATCGTGGCCCACGTGTTCGACGACGTGCCGCCGGCACTCGCCCAGTGGGGCGACTCCGGCCTCGACGTGCGGATCTACTCGTCGGGCTCGATCGAGGCGCAGAAACTGTTCTTCGCGCACACCGCGGCCGGAGACCTCACGCCCCACCTGCGCGGCCACTACGACACCACCACGGGCCCGAAGCGGGAGGCGGCCAGCTACGCGGCGATCGCCGCCGACATGGGCCTCGAGCCCCGCCAGGTGCTGTTCGTGAGCGACGTGGGGGGGGAGCTCGACGCGGCCCGCACCGCGGGCATGGCGACGGCCCTGGCCGTCCGCCCGGGCAACCGCGAGCCCGGCGGCATCGCGGAGCACGAGCCCGTCGCGTCGTTCGCCGAGATCGTCGCATGAGCGGTCCCCGCTGCGGGTGCGGCACGTCGACCCACGCCGACCTCGGCAACGCCCTGCGTGAGGCCACCGCGGCAGCGTTCGGCCAGCTCGGCGACGAGGCCGCCGACGTCGGGGTCGTGTTCGTGTCGTCGGCCTACGGCGACGGGATCCGGCCGGCCCTCGAGTCGCTCGCCGACCTCGTGCCCGCCGGATCGCTTCTGGGCACGACCTCCGAGGGCGTGCTCGGCGGCGGCGCGGAGTACGAGCGGATGCCGGCGGTGGCGGTCTGGCTCGCCCGCCTTCCCGGCGGCTGGATCCGCACGCTGTCGCTCGACTACCGGCAGACGCCCGACGGCGGCATGTTCGTCGGCTGGCCCGACGACCTCGACGGCGGCTGGCCCGCCAACGCCGCGGTGATCCTCGTCGCCGATCCGTTCTCGTTTCCGGTCGACGCCTTCATCGCCAGGCTCGAGGCGGAGCACCCCGGCGTGCCGATCGTCGGCGGCATGGCCAGCGGCGGCACGGAGCCGGGGGGCAACACCCTCGTCGTCGGCTCGCGCACGGAAAACTCCGGTGCCGTCGGCCTGCTCGTCGGCGGCGGAGTCCGCGTGCGGCCGGTCGTGTCGCAGGGCTGCCGCCCGATCGGCAAGCCGATGGTCGTCACGAAGGCCGAGGCGAACCTGATCGTCGAACTGGGCGGCCGGCCCGCCATCGAGCGGCTCCGGGAGACCTACGGCCAGCTCGACACCGCCGACCGCGAACTCGTCCGCTCGTCGCTCCACGTGGGCCGGGCGGCGACGGAGTATCGCGACGAGTTCCGCCGCGGCGACTTCCTGGTGCGCAACGTGATCGGCGCCGATCCCGAGTCGGGCGTGATCGCCGTCGGCGACGTCGTCCGCGCGGGCCAGACCGTGCAGTTCCACGTCCGCGACGCGGTCAGCGCCGACGAGGATCTCCGCGGCCTGCTCGCCGCCCAGCCGGCCCCGCGGGCCGCCGGAGCACTCGTGTTCACCTGCAACGGCCGCGGGCTGCGGCTGTTCGACGAGCCGGATCACGACGCCCGCTGCGTCCGCGACTGCCTGGGCGACGTCCCGACGGCCGGCTTCTTCGCAAAGGGCGAGATCGGACCGATCGGCCGGCGGACGTTCCTGCACGGATTCACAGCGAGCATCGCCGTCTTCGAAACCGCCCCGAACGCTGATGACCAAGCCTGACACGCCGGCGCGCGGCCACGCTCCGGAACCGGCACGGGTGGAAAGCCCGTGCTCCTCACCGGTTCCTGCCGGTCGTGGCGCGGGTTTCCAACCCGCGTCCTCCGTGCCGACCCCCAGCACGTGCGCGATGGGGGCCATGGTTCCGCGTCCGAATCCGGCTTGCCACGACAGCCGAGGCCCCCTAGTGTCCCGCTCCCGGAGGCGGCCGGGGATGCCAAACCCCACGCTGCGGAACCGGAGAAACCGGATGCACACCCTGCCCCTGAACCCGACGGCTCTCGCCCTCGTGGCCGCCTGCGTCGCGGGCTGCGCGGCCAGCGGACAAAACCAGTACGCCTACGCGCCGCCCCTCGCCCCGCCCGTCTACCCGCAGCCGCAGTCGCCCGCGCCTCCTCCCGTGACCCCGGTCATGGACGCGCCCGCCGCGGCCGTTCCCATCTCGGGAGCCGTGATCCCGGGAGCGGTGCCGCCCAACGCCATGCTGCCGGCCGGGGCTGTCGTGACGGGCCAGCCGATCGTGAGCCAGACGGTGATGGCCGACCCGTGCTGCCAGCCGGTCGAAGGGGGTGCGATGCCAGTCGTTCACGAGTCCATCGATCAGTCGCCTCAGTGCCCACCGGGACCGTGATGCCGGAGACCGCCGCGTGACCGCCCCCGATCCTCTCGGCCGCCGCGCCGCCGGCGTGCTCCTCCATCCCACGTCGCTGCCGGGGCGGCACGGCATCGGCGAGCTCGGCCCGGAGGCCCACCGCTGGCTCGACCGGCTGGCCGGCATGGGGCAGCGGCTCTGGCAGGTGCTGCCGCTGGGCCCCACCGGCTACGGCGACTCGCCCTACCAGACGCTCTCGACGTTCGCGGGCAACCCGCTCGTGATCTCGCTCGACGAGCTCCGCGAGGCGGGGCTCGTCGATTCATCCCGCCTCGACGCGCTGCCGCGGTTCCCGCTCGACCGCGTCGATTTCGGCAGCGTGATCCTGCCGCGGACGAGCCTCCTGCACGAGGCTGCCGCCGGCTTTGCACGCCGCGCCCCGCCCGCTCTCCGCGCGGGCCTCGAGGAGTTCACCGACACGCAGCGGTCGTGGCTCGACGACTACACGCTGTTCGCCGCCCTCAAGGCCCACTTCGAAGGCCGCCCCTGGACGGACTGGCCTGCCGACGCCGCCCGCCGCGACGCCGCCACGCTGGCCGCCGCCCGCCGGACGCTCGCCGAGCCGATCGACCAGGCGCGAATCCTGCAGTTCCTGTTCGTCGAGCAGTGGACCCGTCTCCGCCGCCGAGCCGCCGAGTTGGGCATCGCGATCGTCGGCGACTTGCCGATCTTCGTCGCCCACGACAGCGCCGACGTCTGGTGCCGCCCCGACCTCTTCGAACTCGACCCCGCGGGCAGGCCCACCGTCGTCGCCGGCGTGCCCCCCGACTACTTCAGCCAGACCGGCCAGCGCTGGGGCAACCCGCTCTACCGCTGGGACGTCCACGAGGAGCGGTGCTTCGCCTGGTGGATCGCCCGCCTCGGCCATGCCTTCGCGCTCGTCGACGTCCTGCGGATCGACCACTTCCGGGGCTTCGCCGGCTACTGGGAGATTCCGGCCGACCAGCCCACCGCCGAGCATGGCCGGTGGATGCCCGGACCGGGCCGGAAACTCTTCGACGCGGCGGCGGCGGCGCTCGGCCCGCGGCCGATCATCGCGGAGGATCTCGGCGTGATCACGGCCGACGTCGACGAGCTGCGCGACGGCCTCGGCTTCCCCGGCATGCGAATCCTGCAGTTCGCCTTCGGCGACGACCCGCGGGGCCCGCTGTTCCGGCCCGAGAGCTACCCCGCCAGCTGCGTCGCCTACACCGGCACCCACGACAACGACACCACCGTCGGCTGGTATCGCAGCGAGGCCGGCGGCGACTCCACGCGGACGGCCGAGCAGGTCGAGCGGGAGCGGCACGCGGTCCGCGTGGCGCTCTCGAGCGACGGCACGGAGATCCACTGGGACCTGATCCGGACGGCGCTCGCCTCACCCGCCAACACCGCGATCTACCCGCTGCAAGACGTGCTCGGCCTCGGCAGCGAGGCGCGGATGAACGTGCCGGGCCGGGAAGGGGGCAACTGGACGTGGCGGTTCCGCTGGGACCAGCTCACGCCGGCGATCGAGCGGCGGCTCGCCGACCTCACCGCCGCGAGTGGCCGGGTTCAGGCACGCCCCGGGTTCGGCACGGGTTGAAAAACCCGTGCTCCTCCTCGAGGCGCACCGGTCTCGACGCCGACGGGAGCCCCAATCGCGTGAGCGATGGGGGCGGGCGCAACGCCACACGCCGCC
>Ga0194129_10005057_pt1 | contig 17082 bp, 14 predicted proteins | sample TA2KigCa35mmetaG_FD_150862 | JGI IMG/M metagenome (GOLD analysis project Ga0194129, IMG submission 150862) | Freshwater microbial communities from Lake Tanganyika, Tanzania - TA2015038 Kigoma Deep Cast 35m | ecosystem: Environmental > Aquatic > Freshwater > Lake | place: Tanzania: Lake...
ATTTGAATATATTTATAATACTCATTATAAAAATGAAAATGAAAATGAAAATGAAAATGAAAAAAACAAGATAAAATTAAATATAAATGGTTTTAGTTTAGGTGGTGTATTGTCACAAGTGTTTGTACATAAAATTATTGAATCATATGAAAATCAATTTGAAATAAATTGTTATAATATTGAATCTTGGTTTGGAGGTGATGAAAAGGAATATAATGAATTTATGGAAAAAAATAATATAATGATACAAAATGTATATAATAAAAAAAGTATATTTCATTTATATACAAAATTTTTTCAACCATTTGTTGAAAATAAAAAATTTATAGAAAATGATAATTATGATTTATTATATTTTATAAATGATACAATTAAACCATTTCCATTTGGAATAATTGAATATATAAATAATAATCATTTTTTATCAAAAATATTTGATGATATATAATTTTTTTCTATTCTAATATTATATGTCAACAGAATCAAAAGGATTACAATGGGGATTAGGTATAGAACATGAAATGCATATTTATCATAAACCTAGTGATACAACTAAAAATATTAATACTTTTACTTTATATAATGCATATGATGCTATCCAAAGATTAATTAGTAAGTCTAATAATAAAGATATATCATTAGATTCAAGTGAAATAGAATTAATAAAAAATGTACCATTTGAATGGAGTGGAAGACAATGTGATGGTAAAGTTGTTATACAAAGAGTACCTATACAAATGCCAGAATTTGTAACAAATAATCCTTTTTGTTCCATTAAGGATAAAAGAACAATTACAAATATGACAGAAGAAATTATTATTTTGAAAAAAATGTTTTATAAATTATTAAAAAAAGATAGTTTAACTCAAAAATTCATTAAAAAATATGGTGAATTAACACAATATCCATATGGAATGACACGTTATTTAAAATATCCTGTTGGTTTAACTAAAAATAATGATTATATATTTGAAAAAGATAAAAATGGAAAAGATAAAATTGTACCTGAATATAATGGTAGTTATCATATAACTTTTACATTACCTCATTCAAAAACAATTACTAATAAAGATTTTATAAAAATACATCAAAACTTTGCTAATCAACTTCAATGGCTTGAACCTTTGATGTTAACAACATATTTTTCTGGAGATGAATATGCACCTAGTTCATTAAGAAGAGTTAGAGGTAGTTTTAGAGTAATGATTATTGGATGGGGTAATTTTGCTGGGTCTAATGTACGTTTATTTAATAAAGGTATTGGTAGATATGCAAAAACACCAACTTATTGGAGAAAAGGATTAAAATTTATAGATTCAAATAAATTAAAGGCTTGTTATAAACCATCTTTGGCTGCTAAAAAAGAAGGTGCTATTACTAGTCTTAGTTCTAATTTTAGAACTTTTGGTTCAACTGATCCAAATAGACCTTGGCATAGAGAATCTGGAACACCTATGACAAAACCAAATGGTATTGAATTTCGTATTTTTGATCATTTTAATGATGAATATATACAACATTTATTATTATTTGTTTCATTAGTTGCTGAAAATAGTAGACTAAAAAAAACTAGTGAATATGTTTATAAAAATAAATATTGGATTGAAGCAATGCATGAAATAATGAAATATGGTTATAATGCAAGACTATCAAATAAATATATTCAATTATTAAGAGATAATCTTGGACTAAAAATTAATACTAAATCTTTAGTTGCTATTGATGTTTTTAAAACTATTTTAAATGAATTATTTAAAAAAAATATTAATGGTAAATGGAGTAAAATATTTCATCATAAAACAAATAAATATATTTTGAAATCAATTATAAACCCCATAAATTTTCCAAATGTAAATTTTAATGCATGGAGATTAGCATTTTTATTAAAATTAAATAAAGAAAAAACTTGTTTGAATAAATTTAATATTTTAAATCATTCATTAAAAAATAAAAAAATATCATATAATGATTTTACTAAATTATTTTTGAAAAAATTTGGTAAAAATTGGAAAGATGATGTAGAAAGTATAGTTTATTTTTATGAATATATGGATATATGTAATTTGAAAAAAGATTCATATGGTAATATCAATAGTATTGTTTTCAAAAAAAATATACAAAAATTTAAAAACTTTAATGATGAAATAATTAAATATTTTGAATAATTAGTATTTTATATATTATTTTTTTTCTACCATTTATATATAATTAAATGACAATTACTAAAAATGTTATAGTTTTTACTAATAATGGAAAAAGTAAAAATGCTGTTAGAAGTAAAATGATTTCTAATTTAAATAAAGCTGAAAAACTTTTAACATCCACTAATTTTAAAAATTTACAAAAAGACCTTATTTTAAATCTTAAATCTAATAATTCTATTGTTGTTAATATTGATAAAAATAATTATTTTATTAATATTGAACAAAATGCAGGTGGTTTCTTTGATTTTTTTACAGGAACACCTTCAACAACACCACAACCCACTGAAACTCCAACAACACCTACAGTAAATTCTCAAGTACCAACTAATAAAAATGATACAAATGATTCAAATGATTCAAATGTATCAAATATACATTCTCCAGTATCTACTGATACTTTTACTGTAGAAACACCAACAAAACCATTAATAAGTACTTCTGTAACTACTGATACAGATACAGATACAAATACTTCTATTTCATCTACAGAAGAAACTTCTACAATACCTACAGATTCACCTTCATCAACACCTATAAATCCTCAAGTATCAACTATAGAAACTCCAATAACACCTTCACCTTCATTAAGACCTATAAATCCTCAAATATCAACTATAGAAACTCCAACAACACCTTTACCTTCATCAACACCAATAGAAACAATAGGTGGTTCAATTACAACTGAAACAAAAAATAATGAACAATCAGGATTTTTTGCATCATTGTTTGCAGGAGGTAATAAAGATGAAAGTGATGATGATTCAGTGACGAATGGACAAACATCATTTTTTAATAATGATGATACAAATTCAGATGATGAAGAACCAATTTATACAAGAAAATCATTAAATAATTATAATATACCACAATTAAAAAGTTTAATGAAAACAAATAGTTTAACAATGTCAAATAGAGGTAAACCATTAAATAAAAAACAAATGATTTCTAAGTTGTTGAAAAAATGAATATAAAAATAAATAATATATATGTTATTTATAGAAAATGAATGTTGAAAAAGAATTTAAAGATTATAGTGAAAAAATAAAGACATTAAATAATGTATCAAATGAAAATAAATTATATTTATATTCACATTATAAACAAGCAATATTTGGAAATAATATGAATCCTAAACCATCTATATTTAACCGTATAGAAATGGAAAAATGGAAAGGATGGAATTCTTTAAATGATATGTCAAAAGAAGAAGCAATGAATAATTATATAAAAAAAGCAAAAACATTATTGAATGTTTAATGTTTAATATTTATATTTTATATCTGCAGTAGCAAAACTATTATCTTGAATCCAAGGTGAATCATTTTCAAACATTGAATAAATACCACTAATAGACATAAGTGGTGTTGGTGCATCTTGTTCATCTTCAAATGATTTTTGAATATATCTATATTCAATTTTAGGTGGAGGACATTGAAAATTACCTTTAATATAACCTGCTGTAATAAAAATAATTCCAATAATTGCAAATAATAATATAATTGATTTCATATATTATTATTTTATATAAAAATTTTGATTATTATTGTTCAAACATATTTTTTAATTTTTTAAAAACAAATGAATCTAATTTATCTAATGATATAGAATTATATATTTGATGACCATAAATACTATTTTCTAGAAAAATATTTTCAAAAGAAAAACTATCTGCTATATCATTTGTACAATTTAATAAATTATTTTCATATAATAATTCTGCAAAATAAACATCTTCTGCAATATGTTTTTTATCATTTTTATTTTTTTTCATATAATATTCTATACATTTTTCCATTATTCTACATTTACGAAAACTTGTACCACCATTACCTATATAAATATTTTTATATTTTGATGCATTATGAGGCCATCTTGCACCAATATAATTGTAATTATAAAATATATTTTTAAATTTATTCATAACAAAAGAATCATATTGAAATAATAAACAATTTTCTTCTTCAATATTTTTCCAAAAATCAATATTTTTCAATAAATTAGAATAATCATTTTTATTTGTAAAATTTTTATCTAATAATTTTATTTTACCATAAACATTTAATTTATTTAAATCTTCCTCAAATAATTGTTTATTTTCATTTGTTGTAAAAATTGTTATATTCCAACTTTTATCTACTGAATATATAAATAATTTTAATAAATATATAAATGATGGGTCATATCTATCATCTATAAATAATAATGTATTTTTATTTTCACTATTGTTAGTTAAATTTTCTGTTTTTAAATTCATTATTAATTCTTCATATTTCTTTAATAAATATTTAAAATTTAAGTATGGATTATATTGTCCACATAATAACCAATGATTATTGACATATTTTATATTATCCAAATAATTTTTATTCAATAATTTATTATTTGTGATATAGTAATCACAATTAAAATTATAGAAATTATTTTCTAAAAAAATATCATTGTCATATGTGAACAAATTAATATTTCCGATTTTAACATTATCAAAAAAAATATTTTTTAAATTTATATTTGTTTCTTTATTTTTGTAAATTATTTTAATAAAAATATCTTCATATATCTTTTTTTTATTAATTATTTTTAATTGTAATATTTTATTGTTTTTTAATTCAAAATCATATATAGATTTATAATAACTTGGAATAATATATATAAATAAATTATCATTTAATATAAAAAAAGTATTATAGTTATAGTATTTGTCGTAATAAATAGTTGTCATATTATTTTTATTGAATTAGATTTTATTTTATAAAACAGATCTAATTAAATAAAAATTGATTATTTTTTTGTTAAAAGTTTGGATTTATTAAATATAATATAATATAATTTAAAACAAATGTTTGGTTATCATATTCCTAAAAATAAAACTTTCAAAAAAAGTGTACAAGAACCACATATACGTTCTGGTATTAATGCTTTTCAAATTTTTGTTAGAAATCCAAAACAATTACAATTAGTTGAGTATAAAGAAAAAGAAGCTAATGAATGTTTACAATATGTTAGAGATAATAATTTATTTTTAGTATCACATGGTACATATTTATTGAATTGTGCAACAAAAGATAAATGGGATTTTAAAATAGAATCTGTTATGAATGAACTTATTTATGCTGAAAAAATAGGTGCTATTGGGTCTGTTTTTCATACAGGTAAACATTTAAAGTTTCCTATTGAAGAATGTATTAATAATATGTATGAATTTATTTCTATAATTATTCAAAAATTACAAGATTTAAATAGTTCTTCTATTTTTATTTTAGAAACATGTGCTTCTTGTGGTACTGAATTATTAAGTGATTTAATTGATTTTGGTGCATTCTATAATAGTTTTACTGAAATTCAAAAAAAGAATTTTAAAATATGTATTGATACATGTCATATATTTTCTGCTGGTTATTCTTTAAAAACTATTCAAGAAACACAAAATGTTATTGATATTGTTGATAATAATATTGGATGGAATAATGTTGCAGTTATACATTTAAATGATTCTAAAAAAGATTGTGGATGTTGTGTTGATAGACACGAAAATTTATGTTGTGGATTTATCACAAAAGAAATTGATGAAGGATTAAAATATTTTGTTAAACATTGTTATTCTTTAAAAATACCATTAATTTTAGAAACACCATATGAAGATAATAAAATGTATGAAACATATGATAAAGATTTAAATAAAATTAAAGAATGGATATATTCATAATTATTTACAATATCAATAAATTTATAAATTATGACGTGTTTTTCTTGATGGAGATGTATAATTATTTTGAAACTGAAAAGTTCTTTTTGGTGGTGTTCCTTTTCTTGTAGTATGTGGAATATTTCTAGAGGTTGATATTGGTGAAGTATTTCTTCTTACAGTATGTTGAATACTTTTAGAACTAATATTTGATTTTAAAGGTGTATTATTAAATCTGTTATGTGATGTATTAGAATTAGATAAGTTAATTTTAGAAAAAGGTTTGTTAATATGTGATACATTACTAATATTAATTCTATCATTATTAAATTTTAATTTTATAAAATTATGAGGATATAAAATAGATAAATTTTCAATTGTATTATAATTTTTACTTTTTGTAAATTGATGAGGAGAATTATATCTAGACATATTAGTTTTATTTTTATGTGTCATGTATAAGTCTATAATATTTTTAATAAGTTGTCTAAATTCATCATATCTATTATTATAATTATTTTCATCAATGTCAGATAAACTATTAAATAAATGAAATAAATCAAGTGCTTTTAAAGTTTCATCTTTTTCAATATCTAATATTTTACCAAAATTTATATCATGTACAGATGATAACAAAATATTATTACCAAAATCTTCAGGTAATCTAACAACACTATAACCAAAATCAATAAATTGAATATATATATTATTTAAATCATATATATTACCTTCTTCAATATCATAAAATGATACATATAAATTTGCACTATGTAAGTCACCATGAATAAATGAACATTGATTTTGTAATTGCATTAATGTAAAAGCAACTTTTTGAAAAACTTTAAACATTAATTCATTTTTATTTCCTTTATATATATTTTCTTCAGTAGTAGTACCATATAAATACTCTATATATTTACTTAATTGTACACCATTATCAATTTTATGCATTATTTGATATAATTTGTTATTTTTACTAAAACCAACTTTTAATATTTCAACAATGTTTTCTTTATTATATATATATAATATAGTGTGTAATAATGTTTCAATAAAATTTTTTGATGATATGACATGACTTTTAATAACAATATTATTATTATTTATACCATATACAACACTATTATTATTAAATCCTTCAATTGAAATAGTTTTATTTTTTATATGACTATTTATTTTATTTGATATAGTTGTTGTATTTAATAATTCAGATAATCTTTTTTTAATTGGACTTAAAAAATTATCTCTAATATTGTAATAAGATGTTTTTTTACCATACGTATATTTATTACAATAATTAATAATTAAATTTTGTAATATTTCATCATTCATAAAAGGAATTATTTTAATAATTTCATCTATAAAAGTCATTTTATATATTAATTATAAATATAAATATTTTATTCGATATTGAAAAATATTATATGATTTATATAATAATGAGTAAGAATATATATTTAAAAACAATAATATTAAAATCAAATCATATTGATTATATTGAAAAAAAAAATAAAAAATTATTGTTATTAAATAAAATTGGTGAAGGAACATATGGATTAGTATATTTATTAGATAATAATCATGTAATAAAAATATTTAAAAATTCATCCTATGAAAATACAATATTAGAAGAATCAAATTATTTAATGCCTTTAAAAAATGAAAATAGAGAATTAGTATTTTATTTTACAAACAAAACACATAATAATTATATAATAAATTTGTATGCAATTGGTTTGATAAAAGAACCATTTTTAGATGATAAATATAAGATTGACATACATAGTTATTTTATAATATTACCATATTGTATACCTTTTTATGAAAAATATGAAATATGGAATAAACCTTTAATTAAACATAAAAATGGAATAGATTTTGTGGTAAATGTAATGAAAAGATTATTAGAAATATCATATTTTATTGAAAAAAAATATGAAATTTTTAATTTAGATTTTAAATTAAATAATTTTATGTTTTCAAAAGATAGTTATGATTTAAATGATTTAATAATGATAGATTTTAGTATTATTAAAAAGAAAATACCATTTGCAAAATATAATAATAAAAATAATAAATACTATATATGGCCGAATGATACAAATATTTTATTAGAAACTATTCCATCTTATTCTATATCAATAAATGGTTTAGAATTATTATATGGTTATGAATTTATACTTGAGCATTTCAAAAAAAATAAAATAAATAAATTATTATTAGAATTAAAAAATATAAATAATAGTTTATATAATATATTTGATAAAGGATTAGTAATAAAAATAAATACTGAAAACTTTTTAAATCAAATAACAAAATTTCTTGAAGAATTATAACATAACATTATATCTTTTTATTTCTTCAATACTCATTCTGTTATTTTTTGATGGTGTACCAGTTCTATATTGAAAAGGTATTCCTTTAATTAATGAAATTTGTTCTAATCTAAACCTTTTTGTTTTTAATGTTTCTAATTTATTATTTAATTTTTCATATAATTCATTTCTTTTATTAATTGAATTTAATACAGGTGATGATGTATAATATATCATATTAATTGATGGTGGACTTAATACATTACTTCTTTTTTCATATATTTCTGCAATAGCATGATTATGTATATATGGTATAATAGTTTTATTTAAATAATCATTTGTATCAGTAAATTCCAATGTAATTTTATTTAAATTATCTTTAATTTTAATTATTCTTAATTTTGTTAAAGTACATTCTAATTGTCCAATTTTTTCAGAAATTGCTTTCAATAATGGTGTTATAATATTTTCCATATAAGAATGTGCAATATCAATACTGAAATATCCAATATACATTATATTTGCAAATAATTTATTATTCCAATATGAATCTTTTAAAGTAAATGTTGTTTTTAATGATTTTCTTAAATTAATTAATTCACTTATTAATAATGGATCATTAAAAATATGTCCTATATAAAAATAATATTTATCTTTATTACTTAGTTGATAATTTAATTGATAATTATTTTTATTTGTTTGTTCTTTATTATCATTATCTTCCATTTATAATAATATACCACAAAAAAATTATTATTTAATCAAAATTTATTAATGAACTTATTTTTTTAATTCCATATACTTTCTTTTTTTCTAAAATATATAATAAAAATTTTTCTCCATTATTATATTTCTCAACACTATTTATAGCATAATTAAATTGTCTCAATATTTGACGTAATATTGTAATTAATTTTTTTTCAGTAATATTTTCTAAATATTTTGAATGTTTACATTTTAAATAATATTTTTTTAATTCTTCTATTTTATCTTGTACTTTTAATAATGATTTTTTATTTACTAAATTTTTAATTGTAAATTCATAATAAATATCTTCACTTAAATTTTTGTTTGTTATATCATATATAATTTCATTAACAAACTCATATGGTGGTTCAGTTGTAAATAATTGGTTAGCTTTATCATCTTTTGAACCAATGGAATATGTGTCAAAAGAATCAATATTTTCAATATATTGATTTATTTCTTTAAATTTATTCTTTGTTTGCGCCATATCTAAAATAATAAAATATATTTTTTCTAAAAAAATAAATTATATATTTTCTTTAGGAATTGCTAATGTTCTAGCCATAGGAACATAAGATGAACTATTAATATCATTACGTCCTTTTCTAGTATTTGTAACACGGAAATCTGTGAAATTTTCATTCATATATCCTCCTTGTATTTGTCTAAACTCATTTTTTTCATTGTTTCTTTCTTTTTCCAATTGATCTCTTCTTGTATTTACTGGATTTCTTGTTAAATTCATATCATCAATATTCATTGTATTACCTATATTATTCATTGTATTATTTATTGTATTATAATTAGACATATAATAATCATTTTGAAAACTATTTTGTACAGCAGATTTTCTACTATCAACTGTAACATTTCTTGTAGATATGGAATTTCTTTCAATATCAAATAAATTATTAATATTAGTATTATTATCAAAATAATAATGTTCATGATTATAACTCATTGGTATTGAAGGATTTGATATCATTGGTCTAAAAAAATCATTTCTATTATTTTGATTGTTTAAATTATTATTACATCTTGTTTGTTTAGTATGTTCTGGATATGGAGACATTGGCATAAAAGCTTGATTATAATTACTCATCTATTATAATTTTATTATATATTTTTTTATTTTTTTCAAACTAAGTTATATTTATTTTTTAATATTCTATAATTATATTAAAAAATGTTAAATGACAAATATAATTATTTTTTAAATGGTATTGAACATGAAATTATATTAAATAATAATATTAAAATTGACCAAAAACCTATTAATGAAAAAATACTTGTTTCTAATAAATATTTATTAAAATATATCAATGATTTATTTGATTATCATTCAATTGAATATTGTATTATTAATAATACTTTAGTTGGTTTATATATATTTAATGGAATAAATATATTTCAACCAACATTGGAAATATGTACATTAGACTCTAATTTTATAAAATTAAAAAAATTAGAAGAAGAAATTCAAAATGATGATTTTATAATTGAATTTAATGAAAAAAATATTAAAATAACAACATCTTTTTTTGATAAATTAAAAGTTTTTGTTTATATATATCCATTAGAAAATGATATGAATACTGATAAATTAACATATTATACATTTAATAATAAATATATTTGTCATAACTTTTATGATATTTTTCCAATAAAAAAAAAACAATTTGAAGAATTTGAAATATCAATTCCAAATAAAATTGATAAAGTATTAGAACAATTCAATATAGATTTAAATTATATATCATTTACTAAAAAGAAAGATGATAATAAAGAAATTATTGAAGAAGTTGAAAGTAAACCAACTATAATGTCAACTATTGAAAACTTTATATCAACTATTAAACCATTTTTTTTTAATGAATAGAATCTATTAATTTAACAAATTTTTCAGGAAATTCATTGAATCTATATATTATTTTACCACGTGATTGTATTAAATTATAAATATTTTTATCTAATATATTTGTTCTATATAATAATACAAAATAATCTGTTTTATAATTTTTTGTTTTTATTATTTCTAAATTTACTTTATTTTTTTTTAATTTTTTGTCTAATATTATAAAATTAACATCATATATTTTAGAAATAAAATCAATATCTACTTCACTCCCTTTATATTCATATTCCATTATAGTTTGTTTTAAAATATCAATATTAGGTATATTATTTGTTTCTTTATTTATAGAATATAATTTCAATATATTTGCTTTATTTTTTTTTGTATTAATATAATCAATAATTTTATTTTTTAAATATTTATTTTCAATAAGTTGATTATTTCTATTTTCTTTAAATTCTTTTGAATTTATAATTTTAGATAATAATGTAAATAAAGAATCATCAGTATTTAATCTCACTTTATATTCTTCACCTAATATTTTTATCCAATTTTGAGATAATTCATCTGAACCTGTATTTTCAATATTCATTATTGTTGTTTTTAAATATTTTTCTTTTTTAAATCCAATTTCTTTTGTTGTTATTTCTTCATATAAATTTTTAGTATCAATTAATATACCATCATTATTAAAATATAATTCATCAAGTATATCATTAATCTCTTCACTTTGATTTGTATGAATAACATAATATTTATTTCTATTTTCAGTAATATATTCTTTATTAACAATAACTGGTATATTATCTTTTAAAATTTCATATCGTTTTATTCTATAACGTAATAATTCATCAACAATTTTTGATAAATAAAAATTATAATTATCTATTTTTCTATCAGTATGAATTAAATTTGTTTCATTTACAAATAAACGACATCCTTTTTTTGTCATTACACAATGTGGATCTTCTTCACAACTCAATATAATTTCATTATTTTTATTTATATTTTTTGCTTTTCTTAATTCACAAGGTATTCTTTTATTTGGTGTTGTATATTCATAATAATCAATATCATCTTTTTTAAAACTGACTATAATAGAATATATACTATCTAATAATTTATACATAATATTTCTTTTTTTTACAATATCTTTTTCATTAGAATCTATTAATTCTAATATTTTTTCTTGAATAATTTTATTATTTTTATTTTGTAAAAATTTTGCTAACTCAAATTTTAATCTTATATAAGTTTCATCTTCATATTTCTTTTTATTAATTACTTCAATTCTATTGTCTGTTTTTTCTATTTTATCAAATATTGATTCATCAATATCACTATAATAATTTAAATATGATATATTTAAATCTTTATCTTTATTTAATTCAGGTTCTATTGGAATAAATCTATTATTTTTATTGACTAATGCTATTATATTTTTTTTATATTTTAAATCTAATATTTTATCATTAATTTTACAATCAATTTTTGTATTTTTTGCTATTTCATTAGTATATTTTAATGTATCTTTAAAAGATAATTTATTGATATCATTTAAATCAATAACTAATTTATATTTTATTTTTTCGTCTAATTTAGATGTATTAATTGGTAAATATAAACCATTATTTAATTTTAAACCAAATACTTTATTATATGTATCCATATATTGAATTTCTGGTAAATATTTATCTGTTAATTTTTTATCTTTTATTGCTAAAAATAATTGATTTAATGTTGTTTGTAAATCAGTTCCATTAGTTAATGTATAATTATCTATTTTTATTCCATATTTTTTAATATTTGTTTTCAATAATTCTAACCAATCTATTTTATCATAGTTTTTACAACCTTCTTTACTGATATCATATATTTTTCTAATTTCTTCACGTGTAAAATCAAATAAACAATCTATTTTTGCTGTTTTACCTAAACCTTCTAAATAATATATAGGTTCATAGTATTGATTTGATTTAAATAATAAAATATTTCTTCTATTTTTATTGTAATAAAATTCAATATTTTCACCTTTAGGACATAATAAATTATTATTTTCAAATATAAAAATATTTAAACCTTCTTCTACTAATATATTTTCTCTTTGTAAATAATCCCATAAATATTTATGGTCAATTACAATATTTTCATTCAATATAAATTTTTTATAATTTTCAATATTAAAAAATATATTTTGTAAATTACCACCATGTAAACTTTTAAACAATGTTTCATTCAATTTTTCAACTAAAATATGTTTTAATTTATTTATATCCATACTTTTATTCCCTTTATCACAACTGATAATATCAGATATTGCACTTAAAAAAGAATTATTTTTAACATGAAAAATTCCTTTTCGTAAATAACCAGATTTATTACCTAAATAACCTGTTTCTAAGTTTGTTTTTAATATTCTGTCTAATTCTAAATTTAATTTTCCATAACGATTTTTTTCTATTGGTATTCCTTTTCCTAATATATATATTTGTCCTTCTTTTACATTTTTACTTGATTCATTTTCTTCACCTAAACATTTTTTAAATTTTGCATAACCTGATTTCTTGGGATCACTTTGGGACTTTTTAAAACAACAAGGTAAACATAAACCTTGTGGATGTATATCTTTTGATGCAAATCCTGGATATATATGTTCTTCATTTTCTTTATCTTTTATAAATACTAAATGGTCTCCATATGGACATATTGCAGTTTTACATGTACTACCTTGTTCTTTTGTCATTCTCACTTTTATAGTAGATTTATCAATATCACTTTCTGCAATTGGTATTTCACAATAAGGACACCATATTTTTGGACAAATATACCATCTTTGAAATGAATCTGGGTCAGAACTATATTTTATTGCAAAACTATATGATTCTCTTTTTATTCTTGGGTCTTTTTCTGGGTCAAATGGTAAAACTGCAGGTTGTCTTTTTGATTGACAACTTCTAGTATATTTTTCATATTTACCTTTTATTCCTTTGTTTGGTTTAAATAATTTTAAATCATATAATTGTAATCTTCTTATAAAATAATATTCATCATTACAAAAATCTGCACATGTTCCTTTTTCTGGTACTGCATCTTCACAAGTCAAATAAATATTAGGATCTACTTGGTCTAATGAAGCTTTACCAACAACATTTTCATTTGAATATAATGATATTGCTTTTTTATTTTTTTTATTATATTCCTCATTTTCTAAATCAATATTATTATTATGTCCATCTTCATCTTCTTCATATCCTTCAATATCATAATAAGTATAATTTATTTTACCCAAATCTAATTTAATTTCTTCATTATATTCATAACTATTTTCTAGTACATTTTTATCATTAATAGTGTTTTTACCAGTAAAAATCTTTTTAAATACAGAATTTTTTATAAAATTATCATAATTAATAAATAATGTCATAAATGTTGTACAAAATTTATATAATAAAGGTAATTGAAATATTTTTGTTATTCCATGTATTAATATTTTTGATTCTGTTATTGTTATTAAAATACCTTGTTTAAATTCTGATGATATTTTTTTACTTTTTGTTGATGAATATTTTTTTTCCCATTCAATCATATATTTTTTTATTTCTTCAATCGTTTTTTGATATTTTTTTTCTAATAATTTAATTATAAATCCATTTTCTAAACCTTTTTCTTTTAATTTGTCTATTTCAAATAATATATCATTCATATTAACAAAACCACTAATTCTTTTATATCTTATTTTTATACTATTTTCTATTTTATTTTCATTTTCATCTTTTTTTAATATATTTTTTGGAACTTCTACTATAAAATATGGAAATTTCTTTGAAAATTCAGTTAGTTTTTTAAAGTCTAATGGTCTACCATAATTAGTTGGTATAATAACATTCATATATCTCAATTTAGTGTTTTTATTCATTTTTATAATTCCATTTCTATATGTTAAATCTGGTATATCAATCTTTAATTTCTCACCTACTTTTTTTACAACTTTATGTTTATTAATGTTTTCTAACATTTCTCTACAGTCTTTTACTGCTAATTCTATATCATTAAAACTTGCATTATTTTCATTTAAAAAACTAATTGTCATTGATACTATACCTTGTTTATTAATTGATGTTGAATAATATCTTGGTTTATTATCATAATCTTTTAGATATCTTTCAATTAATAATCCTGATGTTTTTCTTAATTCATCTTTATCTCTTAATCCTAACCATCCATATAATGATTCTTTATCCAATTTACCACTTTCAATAGCTTTTCTTGATATTATTGAAAAAGGTGCATCAAAATTATCTTCTGAATATTTTATAAAAGGTATTTTTTCTCCTATCATATTGTCTTTAATATAATCAAAAATTTGGAACAAGTCTAATTCACCTTTGTTTTCTGTATTTTCTTCATATTTATTACTTATTGTTAAAATAGTTCTTTGAATATTACATGAACCAAATTCGTATGGATTTATTTTTGTTACTTTTATCATTTCAAATAAATAATTTTCATTATTTATATAATCTGTTATAATAGTATAATTATTTTTAACTTCTTGTAAATCATAATTTAAATTTACATAAGGCCAATATTTTTTAAAATATTTTTTTATTATTTTCTCTGTTATTGTTATTTTTTTAGATTTTAAATATTCTTCTTCTTCTTTTGCATCTGACATATAAATTATATTTTTTATATAATCAATATCATTATCATTAATAATATCATATATTATTTCATTATTTTCACTAGTTACTTTTCTATATTTTTTAAAATCAATATCACTATTATTTGTAATATTTGTTATTAAATTTTCATATATTTGAGGTTTAATATCTAATTTTTCACCAGTTGTAATATTTTCATAATAATAACCAATAATATTATATTCACCATTCTTTTTTTCTAACCAATATTCTTGATTTTCTGGTATTATATATTGTTTTTTAGAAACATCACTTAAATATATAAATACTTTTTTTCTAATTTCACTAATAGTATCATCTATTTGTATTTTACAAGGTATAAATTTTATTTTTATATTTTTTTTAACTATATTAATCCAATCCATAAAATATTGTGTATAATGTGTTTTTAATAATATAACTTCTTCTTTTAATATTGTTTGTCTTTTTTCCAATTTATCAAATATTTTTTTTATATTAGGTTCTACTATACCTATAAAAACATTATAACTATTATTTTTTTCTAGTCTTGATTTTGTATATATAGTAAATATGATATCTTCATAATATACATTACAAGTCATCTATTTATTATTATATATGGATATTTTTATCTTTCTTTTTATAATTTTTATTATAAAAATAATAATATCAAAAAATTAATCTAATGGTGAATCACTTACTTTAATACCACAATAGTCTTTTGGATTTTGTGTATAATCTTCTTTTGTATATAAATTATTTTTTACTGCAACTTTTAATAATCTTTTAAAATTATCCCAAAACTCTGGAGTATGTCCTACTGATTTTGTCATTATATGTGCTAATTCATGAATAGAAACAAATGTCATTGTATTTTCATCAACTAATGTTTCTTTTTCATCTTTTTGACGTATACAAAATACAATCTTTTCACCTTTATTTACTGAATAAGATGTGTATTGATTATTTTTTCCTGCTTCTGTTATATTATCTGCATTAAATCTTTCGTTCATTCTTTTCACACTATCATCATTTGGATATTTTTCTTTCATTACATCACATAATTTTTGTAATTTCATTCTTAAATTTGCTAATACATTTGCCGCTTCTTCTTTATCTTCTAGATTTCTCACTAAATATTCATTATTATCAACTGATGATTTAACATATATAACTTCATTTGTTAAATGTTCATAATGTGTATATCCTAATAAACCTAATGCAAATATTATGAGTATTGCTATTAAATAATTAATATCCATATATTATATATTATATTTTTTTGACATTTCAATAAATTTATTTTTTATATATTTCTTATTATAATTTTTTGGTAATTCATCAATTAACTTCATTATATTTATATTTTTAAAATTATTTGATTGTTTTTTTATGTTTTTTATTTCTTCCTCAATATTTATCTTTTTTTTTAATTCATCATATGTTTTTTTATAAATTAATAATATGGTTGGTGCAATTGTTTTAAAAAATATATCAGTTATTTTCTTTTTTTTTAACACCAAATACAATTCATGATAGTTTTGTATTTTTGACATGTCAATTTTATATTTTTTTAATAAATTTTCTTTTAATTTTTTTACTTTTTCTTCTTTTA
>Ga0194129_10005058_pt1 | contig 17081 bp, 27 predicted proteins | sample TA2KigCa35mmetaG_FD_150862 | JGI IMG/M metagenome (GOLD analysis project Ga0194129, IMG submission 150862) | Freshwater microbial communities from Lake Tanganyika, Tanzania - TA2015038 Kigoma Deep Cast 35m | ecosystem: Environmental > Aquatic > Freshwater > Lake | place: Tanzania: Lake...
ATTCGCCAAAATGGCGTCATTATTCACACCATCTATAGGAGCTTTTGGCCATGAACACTGCCAATTCCTGGGTTTTCGCTAGTTGGCGGGACAATGATCTATTGCTGACCGCTGCCGCTTTGCAGACGATGAATCCGTCGGGTTTCAGGAATGCAGAATCTAGCGCAAGTTATATCCGGAACCTTGCGGAAACTGAGCTTAACCGTCGCTTAAATGCAGGCAATGATCAGCCATTCGACATTGGAACCGGCGGATTCGTTGTCTTTATGAACAAACGGGACGGCGTTTGGCATGCAATCGCCGCAGTAACTGGTTATACTGCTGCACATTTCATCGCCGATTGTCCGTTCCCTGGACAAGAGTGTTGCTGGGTGGAAAAGCCTACGGGCGAAGCAGGCAAGACTTACAAGTGTGTCAGCGTGAGGCAAGCAAAATGAAACGCACCACAAAATCAGGCTGCAAAGTTACTTATGCGCCTTTCTGGTTATCCAAACGCTACTGCCAGGGTGAGCCCTACTGGTTGGTTACAGTCAATAGGCCTAAGACTGGCAATCCAGAACCGTTGACTGCAAATGAAGCGTTCCGCTGGTTTCATACAGGCATTGAATGGACTGATGACGCAACCGATTTACTAGCAATGATCAGGGGCTGGAGAAAATAGGTCGTCACAATATGACAAAGTATTAAGCCTGTCAGCAGTCACCACTGCATCGATTATTATGTTTGCGGGGCTCCACCCCACCCCACCCCACCCCACCCCACGCCATGCAACCCACTATCTACCGTCTGATCGTCAGCGATTGGGCGCCCGCTATCGAGAAAACTGTTCGTCTGATCGCCGTCCCCATCGCAGCCGCCTACATGGCTGGCCTTATGGTCGGCATCTGGATCCATCAACTGAATGATGCGTTCGCGGCACTCACCACGGGCAGCCAGGCGCCCCAGCAAGCAGCCCCAGCTCCTGCCCTTGCGATCGTCCAGCGCTGCGCCGTGGCTCCTGTTGTGGCCAACGTGGCACGGCCCGCACCCCTGACCGACTATCAGCGTCGCTGCTTGGCCGCATCAGCGGCGGCACTCGACTGTGGCGACGAGGAGACTGCCGCTGCCTACCATCGCGTCGCACGAATCATGCCAGATCAACGGCCCATCGGCTGCTCCGATCAGATGGCCGCTGCGGTCGCCGCCGTTATGGGCGGGATGAGCCAGGCCGCCGCTGCACGCCGCTATGGCGTCAGTCGTTCGACACTGCGCCGGAGGCTAAAGTGAACTATCCGCAGACTATTGCCGAGTACTGGCAGATGCACGGTTACAGCAAACGAGAGGCAGACGCCATGCAAAGACAGCAGATCCGCGAAGCCATGGAGACAGCAGATAGGGAGGATCTTTATGATGCTGGTTACTGGAACGTGGAAACATGAGACTGGCACTCTGTCTGCTGCTGACTGTGGGGGCCGTTGCGCTCCCCGCTGGCATCGAGGGGGTTAACCGGATCCAAGATCGCCAGGCACAAACTCTAAGACAACTCTAAGATCACAAAGTATTAAGCCTGTCAGCAGTCACCACTGCATCAACTACAGTGAAGAAGTTCACAAGGGAATCACCCCATGTTCGCCATTATCGGATCTCCTACCCATCGTCAATTGCTCCGTGATCAGCGGCAAGCACGCGACGCTTACCATGCGGCAACCACAACTGCCGAGCGTCATGCCGCCGAGGCCAGAGTCACAGCAGCCGCCGCCGCCATCCGTGACTACCTGAAGATCGCCGGCTAACCATCGCCACCTACCGGCCCTCTCCCGATTGACGGGGGAGGGCTTCGGTTTGGACCTCCGGCTTGAATGGATCCCCCTACATCCCCCAGTGCCCGACTACTCGACTGTAGTACATACTATTTCCTCTCCACCCCAGTGCCCGACTACTCGACTGTAGTACAGGTGCTTATGCTTCCCCAGTCAGCTCCTACTCGACTGTAGTACATACGCCTATGCCACCGCCACCAGTGCCCGTCTACTCGGCTGTAGTACATACGCCTATCCCCCTGCAGTACGGCAGCCTTCCATCTGCAGCACCCGTGCAAGCGGAATCATAGCAACTTGCGGCACCACGGCATTACCCAGTCCCTTCAGGCGGTCCACCCGACCGGATAGCCCATCATTTCCTCGACAAAGGACGGGTTCAGATACATAGGATCGCCAGTCTGAGGAGAGGCGCTGACCACATGAATCTCGCGTCCCAGGAGGCCATTGCTCTCCACATTGGCGCAGGCTTGCTGGCTGCCGTCCTTCCAGTCGCGTGTCGTCGGCGTGGGCAACATCCGCCCCATGACCGTTTCCAAGTTCGGGAATCTGTCCCCCTCCAGATTTCCCGCGCTGTTCACTGGCGCCGCCATGGCCGAGCATGTCCTGGGGGTAGGCAGCAGTTGGGCCGCAATCGTCAGCGGCATCCCCATACCGTTGCCATTGTTGGCTGTCAGCTTCACGCGCTCTCGGCGTGCCAACCACGTCTCCGAGCGCCCTCCATCGCTCGCCACGCAGGCGGCCGGAGACGGCAATCCCGGTGTCCCATCTGGCCCGATAGGCAACGCACCACCAGCGATCTCTCTGATGACAGGCTCCCACAGCACTTGCTGGTATGCAAGCCCATTCCGCATCGTACCCTGCCTGGGCCAGTTCGCCAAGAACGGCTCCAAGCATTGCGTTATCAAGGATGGCTGCAACGTTTTCCAGGACAACGTATCGCGGTCGAACATCGCAAATGACTCGCATGAGCTGGTAAAAGAGACCAGACCGAGTGCCTTCTTTGATGCCTGCTTTTTTGCCGGCAATGCTGATGTCTTGGCAGGGAAATCCTCCGCAAATAACGTCTGCTGATCCGGGCTGCCCTTGATACGTCGTGATGTCATCGTGAATAGGTACGTCAGGCCAGTGCTTGGACAGCACTTTATGGCACCATGGCTCTTTTTCGACAAACTGCACTGTCTCAAAGCCACCGAGCCACCGCGCAGCAAGCGAAAAGCCGCCAATACCGCTGAATGTGTCAAGCAAGCGCAGTGTCATCGCTCTGAGTGAGGACTTGCCATGAAATTGCCCACTAGCGTCGTAGCCTGATCGAGCAGCTTCCGCTCACGCTCTGGCGGCAGCGCAACATGCGGCAGAAACTGATAACGTGCCTCAGCAGCCAGCAGGTGCCGGTAGGCTTCAGCAACGTGGCGCAGGATTTTAGAGTCCATTGCGCTGCTTCAGGTAGTCCCCCAGCAAAGCCTCGTGCATTTTCACGCGAGCGTCCTTGGTGACAGGGCGCAGATGGACGGGAATCGCCTCAAGGGCCTCTGCAGCGGTCTTCCAGTTAAGATACAGCCCCCAGTCGTCAAAAGTGACGATATTGACGCAAAGGCCAATATACGAGCCTGCAGAAACTGTGGCCTTGTATCCGTTGTCGTAGTTGTCGCTTGACCACCACTCAGTCAGACCGGGCCATTGCGCCGGCCTGTCGGTGCCGATGCCGTAGACGATGAAATCGAGATCCTTGGCCATCCACGGCTCCCCGCCGAAGCGGAATGAGCCGGTCACGTCAAACTGCACCGCAGGACCAAGTGGCAGCAGGCTGTGGAAGAATGATCGAGCATCGCCCAGACTAGCTGGAAGCATGTGGAGTGCATGTAGACTGCTCCCACTGTAGCACAGCAAATTGCAGATTTTTCTCCGATACGGGCGAAGCCCAGTTGAGCGACGCAATCTGTCTCCTAGAGGCGCGTTGTGAAGATTGCGTTGCGATACGCACAAGGGCTCGTCTACAACGACCCGACACGCTTCCGCGTGCTGGTGACCGGCAGGCGCTTTGGTAAGACATATCTGATACTCGTGACGCTGATCACGAAGGCTGCTGAGACGCCAAACGGCACCTTTTTCTACACGGCGCTGACGTATCAGATGGCGAAGGATCTCGCATGGGATCTGCTGAAAGCATTGGTGCCGAAAGAATGGCTCAAGAAGAAGCCAAACGAGACCGAGCTGAAAGTCACGCTGATCAACGGTGCTCAGATTAGCCTAAAAGGCATCGACCGGCCGGATACGTTGGTGGGCAGGGGGCTAAATGGCGTGGCGCTGGACGAATGTGCGCTGTATCCAGACGATCAAGCCTGGAGAATTACCCTTCGTCCATCTCTGGCCGATAAGCAGGGATGGGCGCTGTTTGCGACAACGGTGAGACGCGGCTTTCGGGCGCTGTGGTTCTTGGAATTGTACGAAAAAGCGCAGAAAGGACAGCCGGGCTGGTCCGCGTGGACGTTCACGACGCTGGAAGGCGAGAACGTGCCGGAGGAAGAAATTGAGATGGCAAAGGCCGATATGGACGAAAAAACGTTTAATCAGGAGTTTTTGGCTAAATTGGAGGACGAAGACGGCAGAGTTGCTGTTTCTTTCTCAAATGAGAACATCGCGGACGTAGAGGATGACGATAGCCTGCCACTTTTGATCGGAATTGACTTCAACGTGGACCCATTCTGCGCTGTTGTGGCCGTCAAACGCAATGTTGAGCAGTCAGACGGTTCTTATTTGGAAGAATTGCACATTTTTGATGAAATTGAGCTGAAAGACGCAACGACGTGGGACATGGGCGAGGTGCTGAACGAGCGTTTCGGCGGCAATGACCGTATAATGCGCGGGTTTCCCGACCCGACTGGCAATGCACGTCGCACTAATGCTGTCGGTGGTACTGACCACACTATCCTTCGTCGCTGTGGTATTACTGTTATTACGCCCTCTAAGCCATACAGAATCAGAGACAAGATTACAGCCATCAACACCGCATGGTGTAACGCGCTCAAGCAGCGACGCGCCAAGATCAATCCCCGCTGCAAGGAAACCATCAAGTCAATGCGACTACTGATGTATGACGAGAAAACCGGTCTACCCGACAAAACGCAGGGATTGGACCATTTCTTCGACTGCACTGGCTATCTGATGCTGGGTAGCTTCAATTTACTGCAGCCGGAGGCGCTGGGCAGCAGCAATCTCAAGGTCTACGGACGCGAGCAGGACGAGCCGGCACGCATCAGCAAGTTCGGGCCGTATGCGCTATCCAAGCGCACTCGATGAGGAACGCAGTGACGAAGAGAGGCGATGGCGAGAAGCAGGATGTGATACGATAAGGGCTGTTTGATGCTTAACCGTGAAGCTGGTTTGCGGCGACTGCCTTGAGGCGCTTAAGGATTTTGCGGATTCATCAGTGGATGCGGTAGTGACCGATCCGCCCTATGGCCTGTCTTTTATGGGCAAGGCATGGGACTACGTCGCAGTCGGCGGCGACACTGGCTCCGCCGCCCGGTTCTTCTACTGCGCCAAAGCGAGCAAGCGAGAACGCGGCGAGGGCAATACTCATCCGACAGTAAAGCCAACCGATCTAATGCGCTACCTATGCCGTCTCGTTACTCCGCCTGGCGGTATCGTGCTTGACCCGTTTATGGGCAGCGGCAGCACTGGAAAAGCGGCCATGCTAGAGGGCTTTGATTTCATCGGCATTGAGCTGGAGCCCCATTCGTTTTTGATCGCAGAAAAGCGAATAACCGAAGCGGCGGCATCGGGCGCTCAAATCGAGCTGCTGGATTTGTTTTAATCTTCGCCATCATCATGCCATTCTGGAAAAACGCCGTGGCTGGCAAGCTCATGTGCGAGCATGTGCAGGCAGCCAATCGCTTCGGCAACGCTTAAATCGGGATCTGTCATCAGCAGATACTTCACCCGATTCATGAAGCGGGCAACGTGATTTTCTTCTGGCGCAGCTTCGACTTCGTTGGAGACGGTCACAGCGTTCTGGGTGGCGTAGACTGCCCCTGAAGTGTAGAGACAGCCTGTGCCCGGTACTGCCAGCGTCTGGAACCGCTCTGAGGCGTCGCTGGCCATGGTGCCACGGCAGCAGACCATGGCGGCGGTGTGCCTGGGGACCGACCACGTCCGGCAGTTCAAGGAGAGCTACCTGCCGCAGGAGATCCGCGAGGACGACGAGGCATGGGCTGAGCGGGTGCAAAAGGCGGTGCTGACGCCCTACGTGCTGCGGCTGATCGAGAACGCCGCAGGCATCGTGCTGCGCCGGCCGATCGAGCTGATTGGCGACGACTACTGGAAAGACTTTGCGAAAGACGTTGACGGACTGGGTAGTTCGTTGAATGAGTTTGCGAAGAGCTATCTCATTGATGCGCTGCGCGATGGTCATGCGTTCACGCTTGTCGATGCACCGCCGGATACCGCTGCAAACCGTACACTGTATGACGCACGGCTGAACGGCATCCGTCCGTATTTCGTCTCGTACACGGCGCCGCAGTGCTACGGCTGGCGACAGGCAAGCACAGCGCCGTACTCCCCGCTGTCTCAGGTGCGGCTGATCAGCAAGGCTGTGATTCCCGAGACGACAGACGATTACATGGAGCGCACGATCGAGCAGATGCGCGTGATCTATCCAGGTCGTTATGAGCTGCACAGCGAAGGCGAGCTGATCGCAGTGGAGCGCAGCACCTACGGCGCTGGCAAGATTAAGGAAATCCCGCTGGTGACGCTCTACACAAACCGTCGCGGCATGATGATGTCAACGCCGCTGCTGATTGATCTGGCGTACATCAATCTGGCGCACTTCCGAGCGCAAGCTGATCGGCTGCACAGTATTCATATCGCTGCAATGCAGCAGTTGATTCTGGAAGCGCATGAAAATGCGAACTTCTTGATCGCTGGTGTCAACTACGCACTCAGGCTAGATCCCGGCAACAAAGCCTACTATCTGACAACTGATCCGGCAGCGTATCAGGCGCAGAAGGAGCTGCTGGAGGATCTGGAGCAGCAGATGGCGACACTGGGCACGACCAAGCTGGTTGGACAGAAGATGGTGGCCGAGTCGGAAGGCGCCAAGCGTATCGATCAGGCACAAGCCAACAGCACGCTGGCGCTGATTTCGATGGAGCTGGAACGCTGCTTGAACAAGATGTTTGAGCTGGCGGCACTCTATGCCGGCAAAGAGCCGCCAGTCTTGACGCTGGATCGTGACTTTGACTTCTCGCGGCTGCTTGGGCAGGACGTTTCTGTTATCGGCACACTGCACAAAGAAGGTCAACTGCCAACTAAGGAGTTCGTGCAGATTCTCAAATACGGCGAGATTCTGCCGGATTCTGCCGATGTGGACAAACTAGCATCCGACATTGACGCCAAGATGAAAGAGATTACGGATAACCAAGAAAAAGCGGCTATGCAGAAAATGGCTGCACAGCCGCAATCAACGTCTAACGGTGGTCGGACTGATCAGATCAAGCGACGAGCACCTGCTCTTCAGCGGCAGTCTCGGTAGCGGCGGCCTTCGACTTCCGCTGCTTGCGGACCTTGCCGGTCTCGATCAGCTCAGCGGCGACTTCTTCGCGCACCTTGGTCAGCACGATCTGGCCGTAGTCCTCGGTGTGAGTGATCTCGTACAGATCGCCGGCACCGGAGACGGCGCGGGTGAAGCGGGGGCCGACGACGAGCTGGCCCAGCTTGGTGACGCGCACATGGTTGTCGTACTGCGGCGCGGCACGCTTGCTGGTGAAGGCGACGGAAACGCCAGCCTGCATCAGGCCGCGCAGGAAGCGCAGAACAGCGGGGCGGCGCTGGCCATCCTTCTCGGAGAAGTAGCCGCAAGCGATAGCGGCTTCGGCTTCAGTGCAGCCTTCGGCGGCGAGTGCCTGAGCCTGTGCGGCGAGTTCGGCACCAGTGAGGGCAGTTTCCACGTTGTCGGTAGGTGTGGGTGAGTTGCCTGATAATCCTACACCATCAGGAGCGGATAAGAGCAATTCCGCCTGAGCTTCCCGCTTCGGGCTGCATCGTGTACAGTAGAGGTGCCTTCAACGTATGCGATGAGCACCGCTGCACCCGATCCCGTGGATCCCCAGGCCGCGTCCGTGACGCCACCTGCTGCAGTGCCGCCAAATCCGAACGTCGCTGACCTGCAACGCAAGATCGAGCTTCTCACGCAAGATCGCACTGAGCAGGGTCGCAAGAACGCCGAGCTGAACGATCGCCTCCGCGAGATGTCGGCAGAGCTGCAGCGGATCAAGGACGAAGCCGCGACGAAGAAGGCGAAAACGCTGGAGCAGTCAGGCGACTACCCGGCTCTCGTGCAGCAGCTCAAGGCTGATCTTGAGGCTGCTCAGACGGCGCTCAAGGACAAGGCCAAGGAAATCAGCAAGCTCACCAAGGACATCGAGTCCATGCAGCAGCAGTCGGCCCGGCAACGGCTGGAGCAGACCGCGCTAGAGCAGATTCAGGCCGATCGTCAGGTTGTGAATCCCAAGCAGCTCCTGAAGCTGCTGGAAGCGGAAGGCATCATTCGGGACAAAGAAGGAACGCCGGTGGCGCTTAACGGGGGCGTCGAGCAGTCACTGAGCGAGTTTCTTCCGACTCTCAAGCAAGCCAACAGCGGCTACGAACACTTCTTTGTCGCGGGCGGCGCCCCCGGCATGGGGGCATCGAACGCTGCAGTCGGCAGCACCAACATTCCGCCAAGTGATAACCCGTACATCACGGGTAACCTGACTATGCAACTGGCGCTGGAAACACGAGAGCCGGAGAAGGCCGCGATTCTTCGGCAAGAAGCCAACCGGCAGAAAGCCGCGCAGCGATAACACCAACATCGCTTTTGAGCCAACATGGCACTTCAAAACCTGGGGGATTTTTCGACCCCTACTCCCGTAGCCATCGGCACGCGGGGTACTCCCAACTGGGGTAGCACTTTCCTTGGTGACCTGATCGCCAATGAGCGCTTCAAGGCCGCCGTCTACGAGGAAATCTTCTCGCAGTTTGCGTTCACCAACTCCGGCATTATCACCCGCGACGCCAATCTGGACTGCCGCGAAGGTGGTATCAGCACCACGCTGCCGCTGGTTCTGCCGTTTGAGCCCTTTGAGGAAGTCATTGAATCCAATGACACCTGGGGCCAAAGCGGCGCCGGTCACCTGACCCCGCAAAAGGTCAACAGCCGCACGCAGATTTATCCGATCATGCACCGGGGCTTCCTGGTCGCTGCGGATAAGCTGTCGCAGCTCGGTTCCGGCATCGACCCGCTGGGCGCCGCTGCCCGCTATCTGGGTGAAGGGCTCGCTGCTCACAAGAGCAACACGCTCATCACCATGCTGGCTGGCGTGTTCGCCTCTGGCGGTCCGCTGGTGAGCAACGTGCTGAACGTCAGCCGCACTGGCGCCGGCCCGTCCACGGCGGCGAACTTCCTGACTTCCTCTTCGGTTACCCGCGCCAAGGCGAAGCTGGGTGAGCGTTCCAAGCGTCTCCGCATGATTGCGATGCACAGCGACGTGTCTCACTATCTGCAGGACATCGGGATGCTCACTTGGGCAAGCTCGACCTCCGTGACCGCGACTCCTGCGTGGGGCGCTGGCGGCATCGGCGTCACCGATACCGACGTTGCCTACTTTGCGGGTCTCCGCACGGTGGTTGACGATCGGCTTGTGCCGACCACTGATGCTGTCAACGGTGACAAGTATCCCGTCTACCTGTTTGAGCCCGGTGCCATCAAGCAGGGTGTTCAGGAAGACCTGAACATCGACTACGGATACAACCTAGAGTCGAAGCAGTGGATGATGTCTCCTGACATTCACTACAGCTTCGGCATCCCCGGCCTCACCTACGGCGGCCCGCTCGGCAGCCCCACCAACGCCCAGCTCGGCACTGCCGGCAACTGGACGATGGCCTACGCGCAAGGCGCCAAGCTCATCCCCATCGTGCGGATGGTTGTCAACACGCCGCTTGCGGTCAATCCCTGATCACCTGATCTGTGGTATCCTCTGGGGGCTTCGGCCCCCATTTTTTTGACCGAAAAACCTGATTTCGTCAACCATCCGCCGCATTACACGGCGGGGAAAGCAGAGGCCATCGACATCATCGAAGATGCCATCAAATCTGCACTGACAGCCGAAGATGGCTACGCCCATGGGCAAGCGCTAAAGTATCTGTTGCGTCTATGGCTCAAGGGGAATCCCTTGGAGGATGCCAAAAAGGCCCACTGGTATCTGCAGCGGCTGATCTGGCGCCTTGAGGGCGGGAGGCCGTAGACTGGCGGCACTTCTCGGCGCTGGGCCGTGCCGATCGCCGTCCTGACGCCGCCGCTGACGCTCGCTGAGGTTGACGCCTACTTCGTGGCGTCACAGAACGCTGCGGCGTGGGCCGCGCTGACGACCCCGCAGAAGAACCTGGCGATCGGGCAGGCGACTCAGTGGTTTGAGACGCTGAACTGGAACGGCGAGAAGGCCGACCCGTCGCAGACGGGCAAGCTGCCCAGGGTGGGTGTGACATGCAACGGCATCGAAGCGACCGCTGACGCGCTGCCCTACAGCGTCGGCATGGCCTTCTGTGAGCTGGCGCTGGCGCTGCACCGGAACCAAGGGGCGCTGGTCCCTGCGGAGGCCGCTGAGGGCGCCTCCGGGCTCACGAAGCAGGAGCGGGTGGAAGGTGCAGTCACGGTCGAGTATTTCCCGCCAGCGGCGCGGCTGTCTAACGGCACCAAGGAGACCGACCCGGCGCTGATCCGTGCGTTCCCGTGGCTGCGCGACATGCTCGCCTGCTGGGTGGACTTTGGCGATAGCCGCATGATTCGGCGTTATCGAGGCTGACATGAGCAGAATCGATAAAATCTTCGGCAGAACTGCAGGGATGCTGGTCCGCAAGTTCGGATCTGACATGGTGTTCATCCGCTCGGGCGAAGCCGAGTATGACACTGACACCGGAGAAATCTCGACAGCGACGACTCGGCTGCCGCTGAAAGCCGTGATTTCGCCTGTCAAGCCCGAAGAAGTGTCGGCACTGACGCAGAAAACAGATGTCAAAATCATTCCTGACCCCGACGTAATTGGCGATGAGCCGATTCGCGTTGACGATGAGTTTGAGTACATGGAAAATGACGCGACAGTCGTAGCACGAGTTGTCGAAGTCAAACAGTTTCGTGGCGACAGCGCTGTGGCGTACATCGTGATGGCGAGGCCGCAATGAGACGACCCGGAAGCGCAAAAAAAGGCTTTGATCGCGTGGTGCCCGACATTCAGCGCAGGCAGAACATCCAGGCGCGTATCGCTACAAGCCGTGTCGTCAATGCTGTCACCGAAATCAGCCCGAACTACAGCGGCAAGTTCCGTACACGTTGGCTGGCAGACCCGATCGGGCCATCAGTTGAGCCCGCGCAGGAAGGCGGCTTTGTGCCGAAACTAAGTCAACCGAAGCCAGGCAGTGACCCGCAGCGCGGTTACAGCATCCGCAATGAATCGCCTTATGCGCCGGAAGCGATGGATCTGGAGCCGGGCGTGTGGATTCGGCCTGCAACACCGCCGAAGGGCGACATTGTGGATCAGGGCGAACGCACAGGCGCGTTCCGTGGTGAAGTTGATGGCTCTGCGCCCGGCGGTGCGGTATCAACCGCTGAGCGTGATTGGTATGTGAACTACGCGCAAGGCGGGCAATTCGCCAAAGACGTGCGCGATGGCGCTCGATCGGCGGTAGCGAGGACACAGCGATGAGCGGCTACGCACTGCAGAAAATCCGTCGCTATTACGAAGTCGTCGTAGAAGATGCGCTTGCCGCATTTACCGGCGATCCAATTCCTGTCTACACAGACAACGCTTACTACGCTGATAAGCAAGGTGAGAGAGAGTTTGCGCTAGTTCGATTGAGCTATGGCGACATGCACGAGTTGACGGTTGGCGGCATGATGGAGCGCATTATGGGCACGTTGATCGTGGAGATTTTCGTGCCCAAGGGGAAAGGGCCGGGCCGGGCGCAGGCGCTGGGCGAGGCCATGCTGGTGGCGCTGGCGCGGATCAACGCAGAGCTGTATGCGCATGACGCCGAGGTGGTGGCCCGCGTGGGGCCGATCAGCGGGCCTCGCTTGACGCCACTGCAGTCAGCGCCGCACTTCCAGGCCCGCCTGAGCTGCTCGATCCGAGCAAGCTACCGGTCTCTATAATGCAGCCATGACAGTCATCCCCGGCGATTACAAACTGATCATTCCGCAGCGTGCAACGCTGGAAGAAACTTTTTGGCTGCCGTTTGATGCAACTGGCGTTGAGTTTCACGCATCAATCTGGACGAGCGACAAGCGGGAGACCTTGCTGCTTGCGCTGACAGTCGTTGTTGATGACGTACTGGTGGAGGGCGAAGATCCCGATAATCCAGATTCCATCGAGTGCAAGATTCGCGTGCGTGCTGACTGGGATGACACGAAGCCTGTCACCAAAAACGGCTACTGGGATCTTTTGGCTGTAATGCCAAGTGGCGATCGTGATTACTATCTGCAAGGGCTTGCAATTCTCGACCGCAATGTGACCGAAGCACCGCCATGACAGTTGTTCGCACAGTCAAGAACGTCGTCAAAGTGCGCGTGCAGGAGCGTGCAGGTGTTCGTGGCGTGCGCGTGGCGATCGGTGGCCCGCGAGGGCCGCAGGGCGAGCCGGGACTGCCCGGCGCTGATGGACTCGATGGCTTGCCTGGGCCGGTCGGACCCCAAGGGCTTGCTGGTCCTACTGGTCCTACTGGGCCTGCTGGCGCCGCTGGGCCTGCTGGGCCTGCTGGTGCCACTGGTCCGCAGGGGGCCGCTGGTCCTGCAGGTGCCACAGGGGCGACCGGGGCGACCGGGCCTCAAGGCCCTGCGGGGCCACCCGGCGCCGATTCGACCGTTCCCGGTCCCGCCGGTCCCGCCGGTCCCGCCGGTCCCGCCGGTCCCGCCGGTCCCCAAGGCCCTGCTGGCCCAGCTTCAACTGTCCCAGGCCCCCAAGGCCCTGCTGGACCCACGGGACCGACAGGGCCACAGGGGCCGCCGGGCGCTGATTCGACCGTCCCAGGGCCGGCGGGGGCGACTGGTCCGCAGGGGGCGCAAGGGGATCCTGGCCCTGTTGGCGCGACAGGGGCGGTCGGACCTCAGGGGCCGCAAGGCGACACAGGGCCAGCGGGTGCGGCCGGCCCCCAAGGTCCGCAAGGCGACACAGGGCCAGCGGGTGCGGCCGGCCCCCAAGGTCCGCAAGGCAATCCTGGCTCCGCTGGCGCCGATGGCGTGGGCGTTCCCGCTGGCGGCGCTACTGGGCAGGTTTTGGCGAAGAACAGCAACACCGATTTTGACACCGAATGGGTTGATCAGGCTAGCGGCAGCGCATCAGCCGGCGGCAGTAACACGCAGGTTCAATACAACAGCGGCGGCGCGTTGGCCGGTGCGGCGAATGTCGAGATCAGCAGCGACAACCTGCAGCTCATTGCCCCCAGTAGCGCACCAGCAGCGGCAGAAGCATCAAGCCTGATCGTATACCCGGTCTCAAAGGCTGATCGCTTCATGCTGGCGATGAAGGGGCCAACAGGCAACGCCATGGTGCTGCAGCCCAGCATTTTCTCAAACAACATCATGATGTTCAGCCCGCAGTCTGGCACGACCGGCACGGGCGGTAACGCTTTTCAGACGGCATGGACATCCGGCGGCACGGTGTCACATACGGCCCCGGCGATCACGAACTTCCAGACGCGGATGCGTCGCACCAGCTACACCAACGTGGTGACGACACAGAACCAGCAACTTGGCGTCAGGATGAATACCACGGCAGAGATGGCGTTTGTCAGGGGCAACGCGGCAGGCGTTGGTGGGTTCTTCTATTTTGCGCGGTTCGGCATTGGCATCTACCCAGGCCCGACCATCAGGATGTTTGCGGGCCTACAGGGTGCTGGCGCCACCACGTCAATCTGCACGTCGGACACCGTGGCGAACCACACCGTAGGTCTGTGGCACGACACCACGAATCCGGCCAGCGGCTCGGGCGCGTTCAACCTCGTAACGAGGGACGGCACGACGACCACCAAGACGGCCATCAACCTGACAAATGCCATCGCGGCGAATAACGTTTATGACTTCATGATGTACTGCCCGCCGAACGGGACTGAGATTTTCTACAGGCTGGATGACATCGTGAACAGCGTGAGCTATACCGGCAGCAGCACAACGACGTTGCCCGGCAACACCACCTACATGTCGCCGCAGTGCCAGATGAGCAACGGCACGGCGCACACTGCTGCCGCTGCCGTTTCCATGACGCTGGCACGGATCTACGTGGAAGCCGCCTACTGATGGACCCGAACTACGCCACCTTCTGGAACGACTTCAAGGCCACCGCTGCATGGGCCGGGCTGGTCAGCATGGCCCGCTACTCCGATGCCGTGGAGCTGCGGCTGCTGCGGCTTCGGGTCGAGATCATTGAGGCCATCGCTGGCTACCCGAATCAGGCCGACATTCAGGAGGCCATCTGGCGGCTGATGGAGTTGATCGGCAGCCAGTCTGACCCGGCGCAGGTTGGCGAGCTGCTGGGGCTGATGGATGCCCACGAGCTGAGCGGCCTCTACACACTGCAGCCATGACGATGAAACGCGAAGCGATCTTCGTCGCCATCACCACCGCCCTGGCCGGCACGGCGCCTGCTGCGTGGCCGCAGTAGAATCGGCTTGCACGCCGAGCCGGCCATGTTCTTTCCGCTGGCTCCGGTCCTTCGCAGGAGACGCCGCTCGGCCATGGGATTCTTCGCCACCCGCAGACCGCTGCCGAGCCGGCGGAACGTGCCGCCCGAGTTTGAGTGGGTGCAGGTCCAGATGGACGTGACCCGCTGGGCGATCACGGGCGTCCTGGGGATCATCGCGCTCGGCGTCTGGAGCGGCGCCATGCGCTTGAACGATCTCGGCTACAGCATGGAAGCCGCACAGGCTGCTGACATCAAGCACGAGCAGACAAACGCACGGCAGGACGAAGACATCAAGAAGCTGGAAACGTCAATCACTGAACATGGCGTCTATCTTAAGCAGATCCTTGAGGAAGTAAGAAAGAAATGACTCTTGATCTACTGACCGAAGAACAGTTCCTTAATTTCTTCAGCAACTACAAAGGGCTGGAGGGGCAGCGCAAAGGGTTGCTGAATCTTCGCAAGCAGATGCTTGCGGCACGCCCTGGGTTGCTGGGCGCTGACAACGAATGGATCAAAGAGTATCGAGACAATTCCGATCCAGCCCCAGGTCGCGTGCTGCCTGGCTCCCCATTCTCAACGCGACTGACGCCGCACATTCGGCTTGGCGAGTTCGCGCTGGATCAGGAAGCACGTCGCTTTAACCATCAGCATCAGGTAGACACTGCCGCTGAGCTTGCTGCGTTTATGGAACGTTGCCGTGCAAAGTTTGGCGGCAAGCCCGTGATTATCACCAGCGGCTATCGCCCGCCTGCGATCAATCGTTCTGTCGGTGGCGCCAGCGGCTCCGAGCACCTATACAACGCCCCCGGAGTCGGTGCCGTTGATTTCTACATCAGAGGCGTAGATACGAAAGCTGTGCAGGATTGGTGTGACAGCAACTGGCCATACAGCCTCGGATACGGTGCGCCCAAGGGATTCGTTCATCTTGGCATCAGAGCGAATCGGCCTCGTGTACGCTGGGATTACTGATAACACAGCATGAACTGGACACAGATTCTCGCTGGCGGTGGCATCACTGAGCCGCCGGGCTATGCTGAGGCCGCAGATCCCAACGGACCCCTGGCCATGGCACAACGGATCGAACGCGAGCGCCAGCAGGCCGCTGCCCACGCCCGCAAGCCTGCCGCCAAGGGCAAGCCGAAGCCGAAGCCCAAGGGATACGGCAAGTGACCCCCGGCATCGTCAAGGCGGCGCTGATCACCGCTGCTGCGGGGGTCGCCGCTGGCGCTGTCATCAACACCGTGGACTGGGCGGCGTGCGCGGCGAACGGCGGCGGCCAAGGCTGCAACGAGTCGCGGAACATCGCCGCTGGCGCATGGACGGCGCTCGGGATGAACGCGCTGGCGCTGGCGACGAACATCATGAACGACGACGAGCCGCGCCGGAGCTAGACTCAGGGCAACCGGCCAGTGGCCGCGAGATCGGACGCCCCCGCCCTGATCTTTCCAACGAGGCACCATGCCTGTTTCCTGCACTCAATCTGTCCTCACCGGGCAGGATGGGTCGGTCTGGTTCAAGCCCGCCGGCACGAGCCACTGTCTGCTCGACCTGACCGACTTTCCGCTTGGCTCCAGCTTCGTGAAGGTGCCTGTCACCCACGACTTCAAGCCGGGCGATCCCGTCACCTTCATGCCTGAAGGCGGCGTGCTCGATTCCGAGCTGACCGCTGGCACCACCTACTACATCGGCCTGACCCAGCCGACTCAGGTTCAGATCCTGGCGTCCCTGGGTGGCACCCCCGTCTCCTTCAATGCTGACGGCGGCGCTCCGGCCTCCAACCGTGGTGCGGTGCTCACCTTCGGCGCCCGCGTCAATGGCTCCGGCTACGTCAACGGCACCTACGCCAACGTCCCTCTCACGGGTGGCAACGGCACGGGCGCCATTGCTGACATCACCGTGTCCGGCGGCGGTGTCACTGCCTGCGTTCTGGACACTGCTCCCGGCGCAGGCGGCGTGAAGTACGCCGTGGGTGACGTGCTGACCGCTCCCAACTCGCTGCTCGGCGGCACTGGGGCCGGCTTCCAGATCACGGTGGCGACCATCACGCCGCTGCCGACTGACAGCCCCGGCGGTCACATTCGCATCAGCTACGCCGAGTTTGCTGCAGTGGCGCAGGTGTCGAGCTTCACGATCAACATGACTCGTGAGCAGCTTGATACCACTTCGCTGCCTGCTGGCATCGGCCAAGGCCAGGGCAAGTACGCCGCCTTCCGCACCCGGCAGGCTGGCTACGCCGATGGCACCGGCTCGATGACTGTTCGCTTCTCACGCGACCAGACCAGCCTGTCGTCTCGGCTGCTGGCCAACTCCATGCTGCGCTCGCAGGATGGTGCTCGCGTGAAGCTCTACATCGACACGATCAGCGACGGCAACATCATCAATCCGATGCCGGACGACGTGGCTTCCAGCTACATCGAAGCGCCGATTTCGATCGAAGGCTTCGATGCCAACGTGACGCCCGATGATCCTTCGGAGGCAACGCTGAACTTCAGCTTTGCCGGCACCCCGACTCGGATCCTCAACGTTGATCTCTGATCAACGGTGCTGAAGCGACTGGCCTCCGGTTTCCGCCGGGGGC